>Ga0208973_1000004_pt1 | contig 139334 bp, 106 predicted proteins | sample AOAMet_66_BLW_10_2_FD_188233 | JGI IMG/M metagenome (GOLD analysis project Ga0208973, IMG submission 188233) | Ammonia-oxidizing marine microbial communities from Monterey Bay, California, USA - CAN11_66_BLW_10 (SPAdes) | ecosystem: Environmental > Aquatic > Marine > Intertidal zone | place...
GAGAGGCTCACCGCCACAACTACGAGGGCGCTTAGCTCAGTTGGAAGAGCGTCTGGTTTGCAACCAGAAGGCCGGGGGTTCAAATCCCCCAGCGTCCACTCCCCCGTGTTAGACGCTCAGTATAGCGTTTAGAACTACCACCGAATGTCGTGTTTTTGCAAAATTTATACTCGTGCGTTTCATTTTATTCACCAAGGATAATCTGGATGAGGGCGCAGAGGCTCGGGGTAAACAATGGACATCGAAACTGCGGCTAATATCGGGGAGACCGTGGGTGGAATCGCCATCCTTTTTACGCTGCTGTTCGGTCTACGCCAAATGAAGTATTGGGACGAAAACCGGAGATATGAAATTGGTCGGAATCCGGCACACCACATGAACAATCCTTTGATTCACAGAGGATTTTCCGTGAGTACAAACAAACTTCATGTCAATCTTACCATTCAGGAGATGGTTGCTTTGTCTCGAGAAGAAAAAGATGCAATGAACGCCATGATGATCGGTATGAATGACATTGGTTTGCTTGGAAAAAATGGGCACCTGTCGCTTGGTTTGGTTGAAGCTTTTTGTGGGCCGTATGTCCGTGTGTTCGGAATCCGTTGGCGGCGGGCAGTTGAGGTATTTACATCAGCAAGCATGTTTCAAAATGATAAACCCATCGAGGCTGTTTGGGGTGGATTGTATTGGTTGATGGATACATTTCAGCCCTCATCCCTAAGCGTAGAGGAATAATCCGTCACGTTCAAATTCCTTACAGTACCTCTAAATTCCTGTTTTTTATTGGGATAACTATTAGACGCATCACGATGAGTATAACCTATGTCAGTCAACATGCAAGACAGCCGAGCGGCTCGTTTCACGACCGTATGTGCTCTCTATTTCGCTCAAGGAGTCCCTTGGTTCTTCATTGCGACTGCTCTGGTCACCTTCTTGGTCGACAACGGCTCAATGGACGACGACCAGAAATTAGCGCTTATTGCTATGGGTATGATACCGTGGATTATCGGGAAACTTGTACTCGGACCTGTCATTGACCGTTATCAATTCAAATCAATGGGCCGACGACGTCCTTGGGTATTGATTTCACAACTTGGTATGATGCTCACCATGGCTGCGTTCCTTCTTGTTGAGGATCCCGCTGAAGATTTGAAGACTCTAGGGCTCTTTTTCCTGATTCACAACATCTTCGCTGCCCTTCAGGATGTCAGCTCAGATGCACTCGCGGTTGATACGCTGAAGGATGAAGAATTATCTCTTGCAAATGGCCTTATGTTCGTCGCCAAGGGACTCGGTGCAATGTTTGCGGTTCTTGGACTGAGCCGTGTACTCAATGATTCCGGATTCCAAAGTGCGCTTCTTGTTCAAATTCCAATTCTCTTTGCAGTGATGCTTGTACCTTTATTCATCCTTGAACGACCCGGTGACAAACGATTTCCTTGGAGTCCATCGCCTGCCGAATCGAGTGAGAATGACGCTAATGATGCGATGACCTTTGGTGAAATTTTGAGCGGCTTCCGTACTGCAGTTGCTGACAAACCCGCACGCCTGGCTCTGCTTCTGTGCACGGTCATGTGGATCGGTGGGGGCATGGGTACAGGCATGGGGATTATTGATTTCCAGTGGGAATTCCTCTTTGTAGAGGAATTGGATTGGGATTCTCAGAAGTATCTTGATACTAAGGGAGCGCCAGTCTTCCTGATGACCATGCTCGGTTTCCTTGTAGGAGGTCTGCTTGGCTCTAAATTTGGTACGCACCGAACATTGACCTACGCCGTAGGTATTGGGGCCGTGATGACTGTCCTTTGGTCAATTTCACGCTCCATGTGGGACAATACATCGTTTATGCTTCCCGCCTGGCTTCTTTGGACCTTGGTGTGGGCTATTGTTGGGGCTAATCTCTTGGCGTTTTTGATGTCGATAACGACAAAAGATATTGGAGGGACCCAATTTTCAATTTACATGACGCTGATCAATGTTGGTGCATTTGCAGGAAATGCACTCTCCCCCCAACTTCTTGATTTGGTCGGTGGTAGTTTCCCAAATCTCTTCATTGCAGGTGCTGTATTCCAATCCATTGTATTGTTCGTTCTTTTACAATTTGATACAGACGAAATCATGGCCTCAACAGAGCGTAATACTGTCGTTGGCACGACTGAAGAGGCATAATTAGGGAGTGGCCTCCTTCAAACAAATATAGGAACGGTAAGACCATGAATCTTGAAAATGCAGCGAACCTTGGTGAGGCACTAAGTGGCCTTGCCATCATGTTCACACTTCTTTTTGGTCTGCGTCAGGTGATGGAGGTCAATCGTAACCGTCGTTTTGAAATTTCTCAAACCATCGCCACATCATTGGAAAATCCTCTGGTTCAACGAGGTTTTGCAACCTTTGGAAGTGTCATTACCAAAGATTCCAGTCTTGAAGAATTGATGAGCCTTAATAGGGAGCAAAAGGATGCCACCAATGCCGTTATCGTTCTCATGTCAAATCATGCCTTGATGACGTTTCACCGGAATCTTTCCTTTGACATCGTCTATTCCTTCTACAAGGGATATCTTTCACTGATTGGGCCAAGCATGCGACGGATGATGAAGATGATTGAATTTGGTTACTCCATGCATGAAGGCAGTAGTGTGACCGAGGAAGAGGGCATGGGGACGTTCCATTGGGTTCTATGGTTGCTAGACAGACTTGAAGCACATGAGGATGCAATACAGTTCAAACCTCATCTCAACCAAACCGATTGGATACCTTGAACGGTTCGTTGTACCGTTCTAAATCATCCAAGGCCACGGGTTGGGAATGATCCCCAACAGTTGTAAGACAACAAGGAGGAGGAGGAGGAGGACGGCCAAAGCCATCCCTACAGCGTTCAATAATGCCGAAAGCACATATCCAGGGTCGTAATTTATCCCTTCCATTATCGACATGAACATGAGAGTTATCATGTTGAATATACCTTGGCCAATCATAAAAATCCTTCTAGATTCCACCATATAAATCTTAACCCGACGCGAAGGTTCCAATATGTGGGTGCACCATTCACGGTTGCTAAGTCGCCCTAAGTCCATTCATCGCTTCGAACGAAACTTTACTTTGGATTGGCTTCAATCTCGTCGTTGGACCCCTTCTTCACCAACGCCATGGAGCTGAGCGGGGAGCGTTGGGTATGCGCCCCAATATGCTTCTCGGGCCGCTTGATTGAGGTTCATACAGGCCACGACATCACCTGCTCGGTCAGCGAGCGGTTCAGTTCCGTTCAGATGCTTGATGATCGGTTCAATGTTCGATAAGTTGACCAAGCCCCATCCTGTTTGTGTGCAAGGAGCAACTGGAGAAATTGGCATGGTTCCGGACGTTGGATCCCAACCGAGGTCGGGATACCATGCTGATAGATTGAGTGCTTCACGAATATTGGCATTGTTGATGGAGATTGGGTTTCCTTCTCCATCAGATCCATTCACGAGATTCAATCCACGAGCGTCGGGAGAGGCTCCTGAAGATGCATCTTGGAACTCATGACGAAGCGACTCCAACACAAATGAAAGAATTCCTGCTGTGCGTGGTGTGGCAAACGATGTGCCTGAGGTTTCATGGTACCCATCAATATCATCGTGATTTGGTAAGACCTGTGTCCAATCAGCGGATATGTCTGGATATGAGCCCGACATGATTTCCTTTTGGTCATCGCCTTCCTCGGCGTATCCTGCAATTCCAATTGACCAAGGCGGTCCGGCGGTTGCATCTTGTACTGCTGGAGAAGGGCTGTTATCGGCTGCTCCGGTGTGAATCTTTCCAAATTCAATTACGGCAGATTCGGTAGCTCGTTCAATTCCTGGAACAGGAATTGAACCAATGGCACCAAACGATGTCGTGATGACGTCTACAAGCGGTTGATTCGCAGCGGATTGAACCGCTTGTTCTGAAAAGCCTTCTACAAAGTAAATCACAGCATTTGGGTTTGCATCAAGAACTGCTCCGGTAACGGCAGAGCCGTGGCCGTCAGAAGGGTCATCAAGAATCAGAATGTCACTGTCTCCGTCTGGCGCGCTTCCAATAATTTTGGTTCCAGGGAAGTACACAATGTCACTAGCCGTGAGTGTATCCCAGCATGTTTCTTTGTCAGCATCATAACGTTCCTGCCAACTTCCTTCAAGGGTCACATCGCAGACTTTGTTGACTCCAAGTCCGTCAAGCAACCATTGTGGGTAGGTTTCATTGGTGCGAAAATGGTCGTGATACACGTTAATTCCGGTATCGATTGGCGCTACTACAGAGAAGGCTCTCCAACCGTCTTCTCCTCCAAATACATCGGAGGACTGAGCCTTCTTTGTTGAATCGTTAAAAAATGACATCCCCGCAACGATAGAAACCACAAGAAGCGTAGCAAGGGACAAGGCGAGAAGTTGCTTCCATGACATGCGCTGAACGAATTCTTCAGCGACAAGAGTAGCGTCAAGAGCATCTGTCATGGTATCGCCTCACCCACAATTCTTCAAGAACCCTACGCCCTCATGGGTTAGCTTCATTGTTCTATTTAGGGGCTTTAGAATTCTCTGAATAAGACGGAATTGTTTCTCCGATGATGGATTCAACGGTGATGAAGATAATATGCAGCATTGATGGCGGCTGCAAACATCATCCATGCGACATATGGCCAGACCAGCATCGATGCAGAGGGGAGTGGTTTGTAGATGAGATATGCATAAACTACAGTAAAAACAACCATGAAGATGAGCATTACTAACGAGAGCAGATATCGTTCCGAATTGAACACAGATGGCCAAGCAAGATTGAGGGCGAGTTGTATGATGAAGAAGGCAATGATGATTTTGGGGTAGGCTAAATCATCACGTTGGTTCAAAACGGAGGTGAAACTGAAGGCCATGCAGGTGTAAAGCACTGCCCAAATAGGAGCAACAATCCACCCTGGTGGCTGGAAAAAGGGTTCATAAGTTGAATCAAACGTCATTATTGCTTCATAGATAAAACGCCGTTCCGTATTTTTAATAACTTGTTCACCATATGAGCAGGAATCATCTCCCAAGACCATAGAGCTCGTTGATTTTTTGGTTCACAGCAATCTCTTTGCAGGGGAAATAACTAAATTAATTCACCATGCGAATTTATTATGATGACCGTGAGGTATGCCGCTACTCTCTTGCAAAATCATCGTTCGGGCGGTGGTCTCGCTAGATTCAATGCGACAATAGCAATCATACTCGCAGCGCTTATGCTTCTCTGTACTGCTCCACTCCAGCATTCAACAACGGGATTTGTTGATGAAATTCCATTTTTTGATTCTTCCGGGAGAGATGATGTCCATGATGGCGATTGGGCGATGGCTCGCCAACAATTGGTTGAACCAAGGTATTGCGATCCAACGTTTGATTATGACATACATTCGGATTATATTGCAACGCTTGATTGCCCAAATTACGCCGAATCTTCCATCACCATCTACCACAATTCAGATTGGAACGTACTTATTGAATCCGTGGAATCGGACATAAGTATCGATTTGTTGGAGTTTTCTCCGGATGGAAGTTACTTGGTTGCTTATGGTGATCTAGATTTTGAAATCTATCGTACTTCGGACTGGGAGGAAGTATTTTCTGGCAATGTCCAAACGGAAAACAGCTACTACTACGGCATCAATGGAATTACGTGGTCGGGAGATGGAGAAAGGATTCTTTTTATGACTGGTGAAGACGGTGGAAAAATGTATGAGGGGCCAGATTGGGAAGAAGTGACAGGAACCTCTTCTACAGGACTCTATGCCGTTCATCATCCGACTGAAGACATCCTTTGGTACGTGAACAACGATGCCACCGGAAATGAATACGAGTTTGAAAACATCCCGTTTGTAGGTTATCAGTGGGTCATGAAGCGAAGCTTTACTCTGACACAAAACACCGGGGTTGGGCCACTGTCTGTAGACCCAGATGGTGACTATCTTGTGATGGGTTCTGAGTATGGTGTGTCTGCTTATTCAACCTCAGATTACAGTTTGGAGTTTTCTTCTTCATCGGCATCGGGACCTGTTTCATTTTCCTCTAATTCAGATTCCATCATGTTCCAAAATGGAGATGACTATGACATTTATTCTACGAGCAACTGGCAGGAAATCTCATCGGTCACTGGACCAAGAGGTTCTTGTTATTATGATGGAGCGATACAATTTAGATTTGCTTCCGATGATGGAGAACTTCTCGTTCTTAATGAACGCTGCTATGAGACATATCTTTCAGGATGGATGCCTGATGATGATTCAGACGGCGTAGCAAATCTGCAGGACATCTGCCCTTCTACTTCAGAAGATGAAGACGCTGATGCAAAGGGCTGTGGGCTGAGTCAAAAGGATACTGACTTTGATGGGGTTAACGACCGTGATGATATTTGCCCGAGAACCAAAACCAGTGATAGTGCTGACAGCAGTGGCTGTTCTATCGCCCAGTTGCAGGACAGTGATGAAGACGGTGTTTCCGACTCGGACGACATCTGTCCCGAAACGCCTCTTACTGAATTTAGTAACATCTACGGTTGCAGCAGCAACCAACGTGACGTTGACGGAGATGGGGTTGTCGACGCTCAAGACAACTGTCCGCTTTACGATGTTTCGGCTTGTCCAAACATACTTTCGTGGGCAATGTCATCACAACCGATGAGCGCTGATACTATGATGGGCCTAACATGGTCTCCTACCGGAGAGCGTGCGTTGACAGAAGAAACAGATCGCATCATGCTTAGGGATGAAACACTCTCGTTGGTTAAAGAACATACATTTGATAATGAAAGTCGAGACATTAACAATTATTTGTGGATGCCAAACGGTGTAGATGTGTTGATTATATGGGATAGCAGTTATTGGCGTGATGCTGAATGTGGATACTATTTGTGGGACAGTATTAACGATACGATTTCTTGGGATTATTTGGTGAGCAACGTCTGTTCTTCGCTTCGCTATCCCGTGGTGAGTCCGGGAGGGACACATCTGGCGGCGTCTATGTATTCCACCAGCGGTTACTCAGGGAGTACCGTAGTCGTCGATCTCACAACACATGAAATAGCGTTTGAGGATGAAGACCATTACCCTAGAACACTTATCTTCACGCACGATGGAACTTCGCTCATTGGTCTTACGAGCAGGTCTCTGAATTTATGGGATTTAAACGACGGATATATGCTCCAAAGTAGGGCAATAGAAGATGCTGAAAACTTGCTTCTTTCTCCGGACGGAGACAGCCTTTATGTCTATTCGGACGAAACCATTCGGACATATTCCATGGAATCATTTTTCTTCAGATCCATCATCTCATTTGAAGAGGACAACGGTTATTATTCTGGGCCGTTGCAGCTGTCGCTTGAATTTTCAAGAAGCAGCGAACTTCTGTATGTTCTGCTCGTGAATGCTTCATACAGTGAACAATGGAATTACAATTCGTCCATGCAAACATACTTTGTTGATGAAAATGGAAGTCTGCAACTTGCCTTGTCTCCAGATTACATCAATACCTCGATAGGAAGCCCAGTCTTCTTTCCAAATCAAACATCGTTTTTGACGTACGTAGATGATGATAACGAATACCATGAGCAAGGATATTACCTCTGGCAGCCTGATTCGGACGGGGACGGTGTCCAAGATGTATCGGACCTTTGTCCAAGCACGAATTTGGAGGAGTTTTCAAATGAAGACGGTTGCAGTTGGGAACAACTCGACGATGATGAGGATGGTGTTCCGAACGGTTTGGACCTGTGTACAAATACGGCATATCTCGCACTAATTGATGAAAGCGGATGCTCTGATATTCAAGTGGACAAAGACTCTGACGGAGTATGTGACCAAGGTGCATTAAGCAACGGCCCTTCCCAATGCCAGGGAATTGACCTATGTCCGAAGACGACCCAAGGAAATATTCCAGACGTGGACGGTTGCAGTTGGGAGCAGCAAGACGAAGACGAAGATGAGGTTCCAAATGGAATTGATAGTTGTCCCGAAACATCTTCTGAAGAGAGCCCAAATTCTGATGGTTGTGGAGAAAAGCAACGGGATACTGACGGAGATTCATTGAACGATTTCTTTGACCAGTGTCCTCTCACTGCCACGAACTCTTCGGTTGATGAATTCGGATGTGCAGACCTTCAAGTCGATTCGGATTTGGATTCTATTTGCGATGCAGGTCGCCCTTCAACTGGCCCTTCAAACTGCACAGGGAGCGATACATGTCCCGAAACTTCAGAAAATGAAACTGTGAATGCGAACGGTTGCTCATGGGACCAACAAGACGAGGACTCAGATGGCGTTACTAATTCTAGAGACCAGTGTCCCGGTTCGGTGAATTCTGATATTTCACCAGATGGATGTTCAAGTTGGCAGAGAGATACAGATGCAGACGGAATTAACGACGCCGTTGATGAGTGTGCAAAGACTCCAACAAATGAGGTTGCCAACCAAGTGGGATGTTCACAACGTCAAATTGGTTCAAGTGCTGCATCAGGCGGCGACTCTACTCTCTTCTCTAATTGGATGCTCATTGCTGCTGTCACTGTCGGTGTCTTGGGGTTGGCAGGTTTCTTTATGTCCCGAAGAAAGGAACCCGAACTCCTTGCTACGTCGGTGACTCCAGAATACGCAATGCGAGGGTCGATGAGGGAGGACGGGAAGGAATGGATTGAATTCCCTGCGGGTACAGGGAACCAGTTCTACAGAGATCCTGCTACTGGGCAATGGGTCAGCAACAAGTGACCCCAATTTAATTCTAAATACAAAGACCAGCAACCGCTTTGTCCTGTTGGACAGGGCGATGAAATTACCAGTTCATCATTTTTCTAAACGTTGAAGACGCAAAGAGAAGGTCGATTGAGTCAGGTGTGAAATTATCTGCTTCAAGACCTCTGCGCACATCGTCTTCACTTGCTCCAGGGGCGACACCCGACATGCCCATGACTCTGTCATATCCATTGCCTGAACCACCGGTCGTTCGCCGACTGTCAAAGGAGTAACTTGGGGTCACGCCGAGGTTACCTTCGCCTTTGAGAATCTTGAGGATGAAATTGAAAATTCCCATTTGAATCAACTCGTGATTGCGGGACTGTCCGAGTCCCGCAATCGGTTGGATTCCCCCGATATTATCGGGAAGGTCATTGCCGTTAAGCTCTCTTGGACAATTAAATCACATAATTGGCGGCATATAAATGTTCACAATTTTGTAACAATTCGCATTGCAGGTTCAGGGCGTCCCGCAATTTCTCCCCTCGCTGACACCTCAACTCCCAATCGTTTGAGGGCCTCAATATGAGTTGCAGACCATGGGACATTGCTGACGGCATCGTTGGTTTCATCCCACCGGCCTTTGAAAATAAGTTCGGAGTTTTGCTCGGTCATCTCAGGCTGATGGTGACTCATGTCGGTCCAATAGTGACCTAACGATACGATCTCGGTGGAAAGGCGCTGTAAGCCAAGTTTTGGTAATTGCTTACGCAACTGTGAGGTTGGAATCGCTCGGGGTATGAGTATGAATTCATGAGGGCCTTGCTGGAATCGGTAAATGGGGAACCAGCCTTTTTCAGTTACGCTTTTGATAAAAAACTCACGCTGCCCCTCGCGCCATCGTTCCGGAATCCACGCCATCAGGGAACTTCTGCCCTTCGTACCAATTACTTGACTGCTCATTTGCATGCTGACAGATTCAGGCGAGGCCCGGGTTATTTTTGCTTGCATGTGTTTTGGCGTAGATGTTCTTTTGAAAGGTCTCATCATGCTTGAAGAGATACGTTGTCGGAACTCTTTGATTCCCATGGGCCAGTGTTTCATCTTCAGACCACGTATGTGCTTTGGGAGCGTTTTCTTCCATGTTTTAAGAGGCTGATTTAATTGCTTGCGGGATATTCTCGTACAACACCAACCGGTAGTTCCGTGGAGCGAACCCGGTAATCGAATAATGCGTCTTGTGTCTGCTGTTACGGTTGTATCGACCTCAAAGCCTGCGTCAAGAACACGTTGCAAGAGTGCCTGGCGAGATGCTCTTACCCGCTCTTCTCGTAGTCGTGGTTCTGGAGTCGCAAATAATGAACGGTCGTTGTCTCTTAACACAAGGTGGAAGCCTTTACCTCCGCTATAACTGATGTATTGTAACGAAAGGTCCTCGTGTTCATCAAGCCATTTCAGCAATCCACTTGTTACCGCTCTTGCTCGTTCCAATCTACGATAGCAAAACGGTCGAAAGTCAATATCAAACACGACCAAGTGGTCAAGAAGTATTGGCGCTGGGACATCAAGGTCTTTCAATCGTGGTAGGTCAACCGGGTTCAACCAGGCAGAAGTGCCAATATAGAGGTCACGAGGGGCGTAGGTTGCAAATTGTTTTCGCAGAGTCTCTTCATTGCTAATTTGACGTGGTAAAGTCACCCATCGGTCGTTTGGAAGACGCCATCTGAATTGATGTCGAGACGGCTTCTCTAGCCAATCCAAATCCACTGGCGTGGCCTTATACCACGCCTTGAGTTCATCGTTGGAAAACATCGTCGTTCCTCTGAGGATGTTCTCCGTGTCAATCTTTTCCTCCGCCACTAATGAGATTCATCTCGCTCAGTGCCTGAACATCGAGAACGTTTGAGTTTCCTGGTGAACTCAGCGGAGCCTTGATGAGGTAAAGACGCCGCCTTGCAAATGGTTGACAGGATGAAATTACGACTACATCAGTTTCTATCAAAGACAGGATTCTTCTCCTCAAAGCGTGAGGTAAAGGAAGCCATTTGGGACGGAGATGTTACCGTCAATGGCTCAGTTGTCAAAGAAATCAGTTTTCAATTCAACCCCAAAACAAAACCCGTAGAGTATAGAGGGCAGCGTCTTGAACTTGGTTCGGAACACACAACCTTTCTGCTCTACAAGCCGAGAGGATACCTCTGCTCTCGTTTGAGTGAACAAGAACGCTCGTTGAAGAAACGGTCCGTATTTGAATTGTTTAGAGAAGCCGTTGATTCGAGTACCTATGAGCGCCTTGTGACGGTTGGCCGTTTAGATGAGGCTACAACAGGTCTTCTACTGGTCACCACCGATGGTGGATTGGTGCACGACATTACCTCCCCAGAGAAAGACATTCGTAAGATCTACGAAGCCATAACACGCGATTCAGTCTCATCATCCCAATTAAAATCCCTTGAAGAGGGAGTGAAGATTCATATTGAGGATTCTGGAGTCACAACCTCGTATACCTCGCGTCCGGCTGAGGTGCATCAAATTGAATCTGACATCATAGAATTGACGATTCAAGAAGGTAAGAAAAGGCAAGTCCGACGGATGTTTGAAGCAGTTGGGAACGAAGTTGTCCACCTCCATCGTTTGGGAATTGAAGGTCTCCACCTTTCAAATTACGACCTTGAACTCGGAGATTTCTGCCCGATTCAAAAGGGTGAACTTACCCGGTTAATTTTCCATCAGTGACGAGACAAAAGACCTTGAACAAGGGCGTGTTCGTAGGTATGAGGAATTGCTATGCCTGGTGATATGTCTTGGATGAAATCTCGCTATGATGAATTAAGTGAAAAATCTCTCCTCTGGGAGCCGCCTACGCTTGAAGGTCCCAATCAACCACGGTGTCAGATGGACGGTAAACCGACCATTATGCTTTCAGCAAACAATTATCTCAACTTGACAACCCATCCAAAGGTGGTTTCTGCGATGCAGGATGCAACTGCGTTTTATGGTGCAGGAAGCGGTTCTGTAAGGGCCATCGCTGGGACGATGGATATCCATCTGGAAGCCGAAAAGAAAGTCGCTGAATTCAAGGGAGTCGAGGCTTCTTTAATTTATTCAGCAGGATACACGGTCAATGTTGGATTGATCCCTTCTCTCGTTGCAGGTCCACAAGATGTTATCATTTCTGATTCCCTTAATCACGGCTCCATCATTGACGGCGTTCGCCTAACGAAGGCTTCTCGGGCAGTTTACGGCCACAATGATATGGGCGAATTAGAAGCCGTTTTGAAAGCTCACGAATCTTCGGATCGCAAACTCATTATCACTGACGGTGTCTTTTCAATGGACGGAGACATTGCCCCTCTTGACGAAGTTACAGCCCTAGCCGAGGAGTACGGAGCCATGGTCTACGTTGATGACTGCCACGGTGAAGGCGTCTTGGGTGACGGTGGAGCAGGGATTGTTGATCACTTCAAACTTCAAGGAAAAGTAGACTTTGAAACAGGTTCATTTTCCAAAGCACTTGGAGTTCAAGGAGGCATTCTTGCGGGGACAGAAATGACTCGCAATCACGCCTTGAATCATTCCCGTTCATGGCTTCTTTCTGGTTCACAACCACCTGGTGTCGCTGCTGCGCAAAAAGCCGCAATTGAAGTTCTAATGGACGAGCCTGAGCATCACGCCCGCCTTTGGGAAAACACCGATTACTTCCGCAAAGAATTGCAGGGCCTTGGGTTTGACACAGGCGACTCGGTCACACCAATTATTCCAGTAATGTGCGGTGAATCCAGCGTTGCAAAAGCAATGACGCAAGAACTCGGTAAACTCGGCGTCATGGCCGGAGCCATTGTCTTCCCAATGGTTGCTCGTGACAAGGCTCGCATTCGCACTCAAATGTCTGCTGGACTTACCAGGGAAGATTTGGATACTGTTCTCTCATGTTTTGAAACGGTTGGCCCCAAACTTGGGCTGATTTGAATCACTCTTCGGATTCGAAATTGTCAACGACTTCTAGCAGTTCTGTATCGTCTCCGGCCATTTCCTCAGCCTCTGAAGATTCTTGCTTGACCTCCATTCCTTGGAATGGATCCTTGCCGTCTTCAACCATGCACAGCAGGCGCCATCGTGGAGCCCAAGAAAGATGAACATACACCGGCCCTGGTAGAAGTAAAAGTGCCCAAACAAGGAGGCTTGGAATGGCTAAAAGTTCAGTTCTGTCTATTGAAAGAAGAGCCAATCCAATGAACGGCATAGGGTAAAGAATGTATCTTGGCGGGGCCATAGGGTGGCGTTTTGAGAATGCGATGAGCAAAATTGACACAAAACCTGTGAGTGCACACGCCACGATCAAAAGAGCCGTGTGGAATATCCATTCAACTGCCCAAACGTCGTTGTTTTTCCCACCAAATGCATAGGGGAGAATAAGGGCTAGGGCAACAAGAAGCCCGTAAAATGCCCCGATGTTCGCAGGATGGCTAAGCCACAAAGGGAGTTTTGAGAACCTTCGAGAGAGGGATGTTCCAAGAAGTGTGTCTTGCTCATGCGGAGCAAGGTTTTCGACCCGACCCATCCAAGATTCGGAGGTTGACACGACCACTGGGTCAAGCGGGCGGGTTTTGAAGGTAGAGGGTCGCCAATGTGGAAATAGGGCTATTCTTCACGCTTGAAGAAGGAGACCAACGGGCTTTCAACTTCAATTTCCTGCTCCTCTTCTAGCCATGAGCGTTCCAAAAGCCCGCTTTCCTTTGTTTCACGCCCCCTGGCATCAGCGATAGGGTCTGGAATGTCGTTCACGGCGTCCCGTAGTGCAATGGCCTGGTTGATGAGTGCCATGTGCCTTGTCAACAAAGGTGTCCGTTTTTTGGCGGTTGAAAAATGTCCTATTACAGGGAAGTCAATGGTGTCATGGACGATGTTGAATCCTCCAATGAGTTCATCAGAAATTACTTTTGTTCGGTGGGAGCCGGTGTCAACCCATTTCCCGTTGGACAGTTGAACCTGCACTTCTGCTGTTCCGAATGAACTCCCATCCATGAATGGATGATTGAGATTCACTGCAAGCGGAGTCGATGCATGGCCGAGGTAACGGTTCATCACAAACGAAGCATTCGCCACAAAACTGACGACAGAGATGGTGAATGCAAGTGCATTGGATGTTGTGAGCAAAGCGGTCAGTCCTCCAAGTACGAGCGATGCTACGACCGCACTCACAAATCCCACGTTCCGAGCTTGGATAAACGGCTGGGCAATCGGCGTATTGATGAAACGAATCAATCCTGCCGGAGGTTCTCCCGTGGATTCACCCATGGTGGGATGAGTGGGCCGATTCACTTGAACTTCACGCTCGTGGGATTTGATGAAGTGTTGGGATTTTTGTCCAAGCGCCGACATCAAGTGCAAATTCTTGGATTACGGAGCAATGTGCGGCAATGTCAAGGCCCCATGCAACCGTCCAGCCTGCTAATTTAGGTTCCAATTTAAGCCACTGATTGGTGACACCGCGTTCCTTTCTGTTTTCGTAATGAAGTAAGAGTGCAGCAGTCTGAATGAGTCCTTGAACGAGAAGGATCTCTTCCAGTGGTGCGTTGCGGCGCTTTAGGGCGTTCCACAAATCTTCCCAAGATTCGTGTGCGTGCCAGTATTTTCCCGTGTCAAAACGTTCCAATCCCTCCGCGAGGAGAACTTCCTCTGCGGATGTCAAATCTCCCGCATGGTGAAGGGCCATGTTGGGGCTAAGGTGTCGTCCTTGAAACAGTATGTGTTTCAGTGGTTTTCTCCGCACTCTTCAAGAGGGGGTTTGGGGGATGTGGTGTACAACGGTGGCGTGCCTCAATGGATATTCAACACGGCGACCTCATTGAACAACGGCGTGGAGGCGTTGATGTTCTTCGAATGATGGCCCGTGATTTGGCTGCTCATGGGCAATCGGGAGCTGTATTGATTCGCCCCAATGAGACACAATCCAACGGTTGGCTTTTATTCAGATTAGGACATCCAGTGATGGCCTTCCATCAAGGTGAAACAACGACGACGGGTCTTGAAGCCTTGATGTCCATAGAGCACGATGCATTGGATGTTGCCAACCAAGTGAACCTCTACGAATTGAGCATGTCTGCACTCCGTCAAATGATGGACGCTTCACCTGAGAGTGTTTTGCATCTCGAACTCGAACAATCTGCCGGAGATTCATCATCATGGTGGTCCAGTGTCCGCCTTCCATCCTCATCTTGGAGGCGAGCAGACCGGCCAGAGGAAATGGATGGTTTCGTTGCTGAGGCTGAGTATCAACGCCGACCTTATTCCAATTCACGAGGGGCCTCAAGTGAAGTAACGCTCCAGCCCGGCGGAGTGTATGTTTTCGATTCACCTGACCCTCACCCAATGATTGAGTTGGGGGTTGAGTTGGCGGAACGAGGGCTTTCTCTATTGGGATTGTTTGGCCTCCCACACGCATCAACTGAAATCACAAAGCGACTACCGGGTCCGACGTGTTACTCCTTGTTTACCCAACGTGGGGAATTTGAACTACTGAGTGATGAAGTTGAGATTTTGCGCAGTGTTGAGGCCTTCTTGTGGGCCAACGAAAATGCCGTCGTTCTTCTTGACGGCCTGGACCGTGTCGGTAATGCACTTGGCGACTCAGGCATGCTGGACTTGATACGGTCAATTATTGACGGCGTGAGGTTCAACGACCACACGCTCCTTCTTACCACCGATTTAGGCGTGTTTCAACTTCCTGTCCGCCACAGTTTGATGAGTGAATTTGTTTCTCTAACAAGCGTTCATCTCAACCGCTGGTTAGCCGAACCAGATGCCCTTTTTGACCACCCTCTTCTTCTTCCAGTCGATGAAGATGAAGCACAATGGGTGGATGCACAACTCCGCCACCATGTTGGAGATTCAAGCAGTTCATCTTTGGTTGCTGCAGACTTTTCCATGGAAGGTGGAGGAGTTGAGCCCTCAGAAGAAGAACGAAAGGCAGCGGTAGAGGCACTCCACGATGTGGTGGAGTCTTGGTCAGACTCAAATGTTGGCGCCGTGGCAGAGAATGCCGTTAACGCCCCCCGTGAATCTTCGTTTATGCAAGGTCGTTTTATCAGCGATATACCACGACGTGATGCGACTAAGGAAACGCATCCAACTCGCCCAATTAAGAACCGTTCAACACCGCTAGATTCACAATCAACCTCGGCTCCAAAGGTACGAACACCACAGCGTTTGCCTGCTCGAAAAGTCAAGCCGAGTCTCCCTCAAATCAACACAGGACTCGCACACCAGCGAAGTTCTGCAGTATCTCGTTCGGAACGGGAATTACCAAATTGGCCTGAAAAGAAGAGTACAAAAGACCGATTTATCAAAGAAAATTTGGATGTGTTCCAAGCGAGACAAGATCGGGCATCATTACGGCATCAAGACATCAATGTACCAACACGGACTCGGACTTTAGGGGATACGCTTCACCCAAATCCATCGCTTGATTCTGCCCAGTTGCCCGAGATGAACACTCCTCAAACTGTGCCTCTTAGAGCGAATTCAGATTCTCCCACATTACCCCGAGGCATGGTTCATTCCTCACCAGAACAACCAAAGGCGGCGCGAGAGTCATCTGTAAAGGAACAAAAAGAGTCAAACATCGATGAGATGTATGAACGATGGAATCAATGGGAGGATGAAGATTATGCATCCTCTACGGCCCTCTACAATGAAAAAGGTGAGTTGCTCAAAAAGTTCAAGGAGGATGAATCGTGACTGCCCCTCCTACAAAACTGCGCTTGGCGTTGGAGGATGCAAAAGAGAAATTGCGAGACTCAATCCATACGCACAGTTCCTCTGAATCAACACCTGTTCCACAAGCATCGCCAAAGCCAAAGCGAAAGGCACAATCCAAACTGAATACGCTATTAGGCAAGTCAGAAGTAGAAGACGGGCGTCTTTCCCTCTTCCAACGCGTCGGAGTTTCACAACGACCAACCTACGACCTCATCGCAGACCGCATCCTCGGCCCGTCAGTTGGCGAACCCGCTTCATTTCTCGACCACGATTCAACCTATGCGGACCATGTTGCAGAACGTTTGAAGAAACTGCGACGAAGTGGCCTCGGTGACAATGATTCTCACGGCCCATCGGGTGGGGAAGATGGAATGGTTGGGGTTGAAGAAGACGGCCGGCCGATTTGGTCTCATATTCTTGACGAACACCGCGGCCGTTCATCTGTCGTTCTGGAATCAGAACTTCTCCCAGTTGACCAAAACCATCCACTTCACGCCCGCAACGTGCTCGAGATTCGCGGAGATTGGCCAAAACCTATGCCTTGGTCGGACCGCTTGACGTTCCGACAGTGGTTCGTTACCGATGAAAACATGAGGGCCACACAAGCCTGTGAATCCATTGTTGACTCACCAGGCGGTCACCTCAACCCGCTGGTCGTCGTTTCAGAAGTGCATGCCGGTTGTTCTCATCTCCTCCATGCAACAGGGCAAGCCCTGCTCCGCCGTCAGGAAGGGGCAGTACTCTCTCTGAGTGCAGCAGACGCAGTCGGCCTCAATGGTCTTGAAAACGAATGGCAAGATGCACTTTCTGGAGCAACTGCACTTGTTATTGATGACGTACATGAATTTGGCCATGATGCTGAGTGGGCTCATCAACTTGGTATCCTCCTGGACCACGCCCTCAACCTTGGCGTCCAAATCGTTGCTGGAGGGCGAACTCATCCCGATGATTTCCCTCCATCACGCTTGAAAGAAGTCCTAAGGAATGCATCCGCAGTTCTTCTGACCGTTCCTTCCGTCGCCTCATTAATGGCCTACGGCTCGTGGCGTTGTGCTCAACGAAATCTCTTGTTAAACGACGTCCATCTTGCAAGGTTGGCCCGTCTTGAACCCTCAGGGTGGCGGGCTATGGAGGGCAGATTGGAACAGGTTTCTATCGCTTTAGATGCTGGAGAAGTTTTACTCAAGCACGATGATATCAATGATATCGTCAACGGGACACATCGCTCTATTGATTCCCAACGTCAAACGCTGGAAACTCAGCGTGTTGATGATTTAGCTGCGACGTTGGTGAGTGAAGCCATCGACCAAGTATATTCTACGGTGGAACCAGGTGGCATCGAACTCCATTCGGAACTTCAGCCATGGGGTGAAGATGATTACCAACCTCCTGAATGGGACGGCAAGGAGTTCATCTTGAAGGGAGACCGTGTCGTTGACCAAAGAGTCAGCGAGATCATGGAATCGATTACACCATCACAACCATCAGTCCTTGATGTTAATGAACGAGACCGGCATCTTATCACACGCAATGAACGAATCGGACACGGTGATGCTGGACGCGCAGCTGACATCTTGGTTGACTTAGATGTCGCAATCGATACACGGATGAACCGCTCAACCAAGGACACACTGGATTCTTCTTTTGAACTCAATCGCCTTGAAGAACAAATGGTACAATTAGCACAACGAGCGGTCGATGCTGATATTGAGGCATTGATCGATATTGCTGACGAATTACGAACACTAGAAGAACGGTTGGTTGAATTGGACCCGGAGCGAGAGCCTCTGCCTCCAATTGAATCCGATGTGCCGGTCAAGAACCGCAGAGTCGTCGGAAGAAAGTCATCATCGACCCAGGTCCAAACCGTAGAGGCATTGGATGATTATGAGCCAGATGGCGAATGGAATATTGATGGGATTGGAATCTCTGCTGAAGACCTTCTTGAAGACAGTTCTGAGCCAGATTACAACTTGGTTCATCTTGGCCGAATTTATCCAAAAAATATTCTCAAGGGTGAAGAAGAATGAGGCCACCATGGTGGATGAGTGGAGTCAATTTTTCTTGTCAAAGTGGTTGCGGCAAATGCTGTGACCAACCTGGTGGAATCGTATATCTCTCTATTGCCGACGCCGAGCGTATCTCTCAGCATTCTGGGTTATCAGTGGAGGAGTGGCTGGAGCGAGATGCTCGCAAAACATACGATGGCCGTTATGTTCTCAAAAGCCGGGAAGAAGATGGAATATGTATTCACCTCAATGAACATCAGCAGTGCTCCATCTACCAGGTACGTCCTCAACAATGCAAAGCTTTCCCGTGGTGGGGTGAAAATCTCATCAGCGACCGGTCGTGGAATCAAGTCAAGGAACAGTGCCCGGGGATTGATGCAGAGGATGCTGTCCTTGTTGAAGGAAACACGATACGTCTTCACATTTTTTCAGACCGTGAATCGACAAAGGGATTCAGAGAATGGCCGCCCGAGGCAAGACGGAATAAACGATAGGCTGCGGCGGTGTTGCCAGCAACACCGTTTTTCATAACGGTCCAAGAGAAGAGCCGCATTTATACGAGGGTCTCTTGTCGGTGCCTTTGAGGGAAGAGAATGTCAAACGAAGATGGCCTGTTCAACGTAACTGAAGAACACTTGAACACCGGTCTTCGTGGAATCCCTGTTGGTACCTGCCGCACATCGTTTGTCACACCCACTGAAGGCGTGCATTATTGCGGATACCCAATCAGCGAACTCGCTGGTTTTTCTCCAGAGGATGTTGTCTACCTTTTGTTTAACAAAGAGCTTCCAACGCCTGCTCAATCCGCTGCGTTTAAAGAACATCTTGCCGGTCGTGGCAACGTACCAGACAGTGTGGCTGCGGTGTTCCATACACTTCCAAAGGACGGCCACCCAATGGATTGGCTAAGTGTAGGAATCCAAACCCTTGGAATGCTTGATACTACAGGAGATTGGAAGGAAGATGCACTCAATCTCATCGCCCGTATGCCTCGTTTAATGGGGCTTTTATTCCGAATCCGAGAGGGCCGTGGAGCAGATATTCCCGAAGACGACCTTTCCGCATCAATGGTCAAGCGTTTTGCTCGCACATTGGATTTAGATGGCGTTGACCAAGACCAAATGGAACGGATTCTTTCGACCTACCTTGTACTGCACATGGACCACGGTGGCGGCAATCTATCCACCTTCGCTGGAAAAGCCATTGCCTCAGGTCACGCTACCGTATTTTCCTCAATTTCAGGTGCAATGAACGCCCTTTCGGGCCCACTTCATGGCCGTGCAAACCAATCGTGCCTCGAATTCGTTCTTAGAATTGGTACAAGTGACCCAGAGGAGGTTGAGGCCTTCGTACGTGGTGAACTTGAAGCCAAGCGCCCAGTGTTTGGTTTTGGTCATGCAGTGCTACGTGCTGAGGACCCGAGAGCCACGGTTCAATTCGCATTGGGTGAAGTGATGTGTCCAGATGATGAGAATTTCAAAATCATTCGCACTCTCCGTGAAGTCGCCCCTAGAGTTCTCTCCGAGAATCCTAAGATTTCCAATCCAAATGCAAACGTTGACATCGCCAGCGGCGCTCTTCTCCACTATGTGGGATTCAAGGACCCAACCTACTATACTACCTTCTTTGGTTGGGCAAGAGTTGCTGGAATCGGGGCACAAATCATTGACGAGCGGACCGTGATGCGAGGCGGTAAGGGCACACCAATTTACCGACCAAAATACATTGCTGAGCAACAATCATTGCGTCACATCGAGTAACGTTAGTTCAACACTGGCCTGGAAGTTTTTCCAGATCCCCGATGACCAATAATCCTTGGAGCTGCCCACGGTGGAGTTGCTCCTTCAGATTTCATCATTAGTTCGTCAACGGATTCCTTCCAACTCCACTTGTTCTTCCATTCACTGATGAGCAAACGCCGTCGGGTTGAATCGCATTGTTCCCATGTAGGGGTCTCTTCTAATAATCGGGCATGGATTTCACGATGGTTTTCGTATGTTGCTTGTTTCAAAACAGACCATTGTGACTCATCTAATGGCTGGGTACCTGGTTGCTTCCATCGTAAATGACCTGACGGGAGCCAAAGTAGGTCGGGGTCTGCTTTGTCAGTAAGGGCAGTGAGTCCGGCCCGAAGGAGATCATGCTCAAGTAATGGACGGGTTGGCCAAACATATGTTGGCATCCCGTTTCGAACATGAGTTAGGCGCTTGAGTCCCTTTCCTTTGAGTGAAACATGCTTGCCGATAGGTAGGGAGCGAGTAGGGCCATCAAAGTATTCGATTGCGCATGGGAGCATGGAGCTGCCCTGGCGGAGATGGGTCTTCACCAGTTTTCCAAATGGGGTTGTTACGTAAGTTGGGAAGGCTTTGAGTCGCTGAAAGGTTCGGTTTCCATACGGCGGTATGTAAGGTATCAATGCAGCCCAGGGTCGCTTAGTTCCTGATTTTTTAGCCGATTGCGGCATGTGTCGATGAAAGGAATAGAACACCGTATTCTCCCGAGGGACTTCATGCTGGTCAAGAATTTCTTCAGCCATTTTCATGGCATCAGCAACATGTTCAACGTGGTGACGACGCCCGAAATAACCGCCTCCTGAAGGGGCTTTGGGGTGCGGTCGTTTAATTTCAATACAGCCCATTTTCCCTTTGTCGGCCCAGTGGTTGCGAATTGTAGAGTCGTTCAATAGGTCTTCAAACCCCAAGAAACCAACTTCCGTTAACTCATCTAATGTCCACTCTTCTGCCCAAGTTGGGCGCCCTTCAAGTCGTTCCTTCGGCAGAGATACGTTCCGGTCATGATGTATCGCCAGTTGTCGGTCAGAAGTGATTCGAATATCAAATTCAATTCCATCAAAGGTTTTCATGCCGTGCTGAAGGCTCGGGAGGGTATTTTCTGGGGCTTGCTGCCATTGCTTGCTCCCCTCCATATCTACACCAGATGACCGACTCTCAACAATGTTTGCCCTTCGCATTGAAATTTTCCCAATCACGGTTTGGGATAGATGATGGGCGGGAACTCCTAAAGCGGGTATCTTTTCGCCTGTGGTATGGAGCCATACGATATCATGATGGGCATGATTTTCGTTCTGACTCCTATTATCTGTTGGTACTTCACACGCTCACAGAAAGAATTCAGAGTTCCTTGGCGAGAATGGGCGCATGAATTTCACGAGAAACGATACTATCTCCACGCCATGGGATACATTGTGATCATCCGTTGGAAATCAATCACTGACAAGTTGAATGAGCCGATGAAAATTAGAACAGGGCATTGGACAGATTGGGTTTACGGGCTTGAAGGTGAATTTACAAAGTGGGTCCAAGACTCGTTCAAAAACGATGTATTGACTGATTTCCTTAATTTTCATTATCTCTTTGTATATCTTTTCTTAATCTACGTCACAACAGTTTACTTTGCCTTTTCCGGCGACCGTGAAATGACAGATAAGGTCACCTTGAACTATCTCTTCATTTATGCCTTGGCGGTTCCTTATTACCTGTTCTTCAACGTTGAAGTGACGTCTTCTTGGATTCCTGGAATGGAAGCGCTTCTTTACCACGATGGATGGTATACCGCCTTCTATGCACTTCACGATCCTCTTGACAATGCGGTTCCGAGTCTCCATGTAGCCATTCCTTTTGGTATCTTGATGCTCAATTATCTACACGTCCGAGAACGTGGCGAGCGACTTAGAGATTGGCGCCACTGGAGATATCATCGATTTGTTTTGATAAACACCCTCCTGTTTGGGTTTACCATCCTGTACCTCGGAATCCATTGGGTTATTGACATCCCACTTGGAATTCTTATCGGAGGAATTGGGGCGTTGTTCATCCATCACTTGCAGCCTCGTATGCGCAACGATTACGGGCCAATGTTCAAGGGTGTCACACAGGACAAAGTCCGCCGCCATATTTTGGTTGAGGGTATTGTTGCACTAATTCTTCTAACCATGATCCTCATGGCAGTCAATGTTCAGGAAGAGAACCTAGATGAGAGAGTCTCTTATCAACTTGGACCGGATGACAGCACACTGGAAATCATTCAGAAGTTTTCTGCTGGAGAATATGTATTGAGCAACATAACCAATCTCAACCAAGTTGGCGACCTTGAGGTAGTGGTCATTATGGTTGAAGAAAGTGCACCAGCGATGGAATCAGGTTCCATTGATTGGGCCCACCTTTCTGAACTGGGAGAACACCATACCGTTGGACCTCAAACCACGCTTTCCCTCAACATCACCTCTCCGAAAATATTCCACTATGTTGGAATTCATTATGCCTATGATGAAGGAGATGATGCGATCATGGAAGTGCGTGTAATCAATGATTATGGTGACGATAAGCTTGGGCAAGCACTCCTTCTTAGCCTTCCATCACTTTGGATGACCGGGTTCGTTGTATATCGATTGTATCGATTGAAGAAGGAAGGAAGGAGTTTGATTGATTCCACGCCCTCATATGTGTGGGCCTCATCAACAGACCATAGCGAAGAGGCGTGAGATGCATGCAGGACGAGTCCATTGCAGTAACTGTGGACCGCTTGATGCAATCGCCTGGCGGAATCATGATTGATGATTTCCGCTCCTATCTTCAGCGTTCGTTCAAATTCTATGTTGTTCTCTTTGCAGTTGGCTTTTCAGCAGCCTTCCCATTCACGAAGCAAGTTATCTCATGGTTGATTGAACCTCAGCGCTTACCTGCTGATGTTTCCATCATCGTTGTGACTCCAGTAGAATTTCTGCTTTTGCAGTTGAGAATCGCAGGTGCTGTTGGTCTTGCCTTGGTCGTCTTCTTGGCACTCGTACACGGTGCGTGGAAAGGGAGCAAAAACGATGCTGTTCGTTCAAGGTTATCTGAACTTGACCTTCGTGTTCCACGGCCGGCTCCAGCCCTTGTCATTACCGCTCTCAGTAGCCTGATGTTGTTTTTCCTTGGTGTGTTCTATGCTTGGGAAGGACTAACTCCAATGTTATTGGAGTACTTGACAAACGATGCTCAACAAGCAGGTCTGTCCACAGAATGGAGGCTTTCGGGCTATGCCGGTTTTATCATCAATCTTGCTTTAGCTTCCGCCATAGGTTTCCAAGCACCCGTCCTGACTACCGTTGCCTTACGCATGGGCTTCGTGGACCGGAAAAGCCTCGTTATGTATCGAAGACACATCTGGTTCAGTGCGTTTGTGATGGGGGCATTGTTGTCTCCCCCTGACCCACTTTCGTTATTCCTCGTGGCCATGCCCGTTATCGTTTTCTTTGAACTCGCTCTTGCATTGGACCGAATCATGCGTGCTTGATTTGTTCAATCAAGGCCTCGAGCATAATCGGCATATGTCCCGGATGTTGTTGATAGCTTGTACCGTGGAAGTCGGAACCAACCGTGATTGCCAATCCTTGTGAGGTGGCTTCTTTCATAAGTTCGTACCTGTATTCATCACTGTGGCTTCGGTGCACGGCCTCAACGGCATTGATCTCATGATTCTTTAGAACTTCAATGAGGCGTTTTACGGGCACCCCGTAGTAGATAGGATGAGCGAGAGAAGTTACTCCACCTGCCTTTTGTACAGCATTCACAGCCTCTTGAACCGTAGGCTTTTCATGAGGCACAAATCCTGGATTTCCATCCCCGATCCACCGTTCAAACGCTTCTTGTTTATCTTCAACATAGCCGGCTTCAACCATAGCCGCCGCAAGATGTGGCCGCCCTACTGAACCTTCTGCTCGCGCCAAAACTCCTTCAACATCAACGGGCATTCCTAACGTTTCCAATCGGGCACACATGGCGCGCATACGTGGCTCTCTACCGTCTTGTTTTGGTGCTAACCATTCTAGGAAAGAGGCTACAGATTCATCGGTTTTACCTGGGACATGGTTCGGGAAGTAGGCCAAAAGATGCCATGATGCGGATGCACGCTCCCGTTCTCGCTTCGTCAGTTCCTCGTCCATGGGCGGATGAGCGGGAGTACAAGTGATCTCTACGCCAGGAATAAAGGTCATACCGTTTACTTTCGCCACCTGAGACGCCTCAACCCATCCCGAAGCAGTATCATGGTCAGTAAGGGCCCAAGTTTGAACCCCGTTGCCAGCCATGAGATGCCCGACATGCTCCACAGGATGCTCTCCATCACTATGTGTTGAGTGTGAATGGAGGTCGTAGGTTTCGGTCCACATGTATCGATTGTAGTGGCGAACCTCTTTCAATGATTCGTCCTTCAAAACAAATCATCGAGATTTGGAAGGTCCGGTGTGATTGGGGTAGACGGTGCCACTACCTTTGATGGGTCTCCAAACAAATCGTCCAGGTTCGGGAGTTCAGGCAGAGCCGGTGGTGCGACGGTTGCTTTCGGTAGGTCGGGAAGTTCCGGTAATGATGGTTCCATTGCTCCTTCGGTTGATAATTCTGGGAGTTCGGGCAATGATGGTTCGGTGGATGTAGTTGAACCGAACTCTGGGAGTTCGGGAAGACTTGGTGAGGTGGACTCCACATTCACTTCTTCTGGCTCGGTTTCCACTTGCGGGATCTGGGTTGTGATGTTTGGAGGTTCAGGTAGGGGGACATGGTTTACTCCTTCTGTCACGAACACTCGGTCGGGTTCGAGTCCTGGGATGGTTGTTGGATCGACCAAATCCGCTTCTCCCTGACCCGGCAAGGGGACGGGTTGAACAACAACTCGCTTCAAAACAGCTCCTGTTTCTTCACTGGTTGGAGCAGAATCACGCCGATGGTTGTCCTCTTTAGCAAATTCAGTAGTTTTTGCTTCCTGCTGAGCACGCATTCCGAATTCTCCGGTTGAAAGGGTAGAAATCGCCGAACGTACATCTTCATCATTGGTCTGTTGTTCTTGGCCAAGGATTGATGACAGAATATTTGCAGTCGTTTGATTGGAAGGTGCTGTAGTTGCGCTTTGATATGAAGTTCCACCCGACGCAATGGGTGTGCGAACATCGTCAAAATCTTCGAAAGCGCTTGACGCTTTAGCGCTTGAAGAGGTAAATTCAGGGATTGCATGTTCAGTATTAGCCCACTTGGCAAGTCCGACCAGGACCAGAGCAGTGAACAGCAGTGCGGCTTCTTCAACCCCCACCCCCGAACCGCCGATGAAATCCAGTTGTGAATTTAGAATGGCTGCTGCACCCAATACCAGTGCCATTAAAATGGACACTGCAGCGAGTTTAGGTGCGCGAGGGTCGTGGGCCACAATCACAGCAAAGCGTTCGGGGATATATTGATTGGCACGTTCATTACATTCGTAATTCCGCTGAACGAACGGTGTTCTCCATCAACATTGCAATCGTCATTGGCCCAACTCCGCCGGGTACGGGTGAAAGCCATGACGCAATGTCAGAAACATCTGGAGCAACATCGCCTGCCAGCCTCCAGCCACGTTCTCGTGTTGCATCGTCAACGCGATTGATTCCAACATCAACAACAACAGCACCCGGTTTAATCCAATGAGATTGGACCATTTCAGGACGCCCAACAGCAGCAACTACAATATCGGCATCCTTGCATTCTTCTTCGGGATTTTTCGTTCTCGAGTGAACAATGGTCACGGTGGAATCTGCTCCTTTGGCTGCAAGCAGCAGGGCTTGGGTCATGCCGACATTAAACGAGCGTCCGATGACAACAGCCTTTTTCCCTGAAAGTTCAATGTTGGCCCATTTGAGCATGCGCATGACTCCAGCAGGAGTGCAGGGAATCATACCATCCAGGCGACCCTGAACAATTCTTCCAAGATTTGAAGGGTGGAACCCATCGACGTCTTTACTCGGGTCGATTAAATCGGTGAGTGCTCCTTCATCCATGTGTGGAGGCAGGGGGGATTGGATCAAGATTCCATGCAAGTCTTCCCGCGAGTTCATCTCCAATATGTGCTCTCGAAGTGTTTCTTCTGATGTATCCTCAGGGAGTTCCAGGTGAGTTGAGCGAATACCCAAACGCTTGCACGTCCGAACTTTTGAATTAACGTAGACGTGGGATGCAGGGTCATTTCCAACAATAATCACCGCTAAATGCGGCTCAAGTCCGTGTACTTGAAGGGATTTTATCCTTCCGTGAAGTTCTTGTTCCACAGCGGCAGCACATGCTTTTCCATCAAGACGCTGTGCGCTCATGGCCAATTCCACAGGGTTTTGGGTTTTGAGTGTTCGCTTACAGTGAGGCGTTCACAGGGGTGTGCGAATGCCCATTGCTCGGACAACACACCAGCCGGCTCTTGCTTCGTAAATGGCAAATGCTCCACCGAGAGTAAGACCTGCAACTCCGAGCCATCCGATTCCGAGGGTGACTGTGTCTGTGGCCAGCAACGCTGCGACCAGGAGGCCTGCGGTGATTGAACCGACTCCTCCGACAAAGCGTGCTACTTTTCCTCTCGCATCAATATTGCATTCCGGCATGACTACAAAGTGCTGAGTGGAGTATATCAAGGACTGTTTCCAAAAATCAAACGCTGATATGGAGCCAACGGAGGGACTCGAACCCCCGACCGTCTGATTACAAATCAGACGCACTACCAGACTGTGCTACGTTGGCTTCATCCGTTGCGTGTGGGCTCCCCTTGATGAATGAAGCGGATGGTCATTCAAGAAAAAGTGGGGTCAAGTCAAAGAACAATGGGGCCAACGGTGCGGCATGGATGATGCACCAGGTATGCAATTTTTGTCATCGCATGGCAAATCAAAAAGCGGCAACGATGTCATCTTCAGTTGGTTCGCTCGCTATCAAAATGCTGCTGCTGCAGGAGCGGATGCCGTTAACGGAACGGTAGGTGCGTTGCTAGAAGATGATGGGAGCCTCGCCATCAACACAGTTGTAGATTCAGCCTTGAGGGAAGCCCCTCCTGTGGAATTTGCCGCTTATGCTCCGTTAAAGGGTCTCCCTAACTTTCTAGACCTTGCCCAAACCTTGGCATTGGGGGAACATCGCAGTACACTCGAAGGTCTTGGTGTGAATGGAATGGCTACGGCTAGCCCGGGAGGTTCTGGGGCCTTGTTCTTGGCGGCCTCTAACTTTGCCGAGCGTGGTGAAGCTGTGCTTCTCCGAGACAGGCACTGGGGTCCTTACTCAGGTTTTCTCAAAGGATCCAATCTCAACATAGCAACCTATCCACTTCTTCCGAAAGAAGAAATGGCCGAACATCCTAATTTTGATGCTGCCGGATTTCAGGACGCTCTAGAATCATTGGCAACCACACAATCAACAGTCATGACATGGTTGAACGACCCAGCCCACAATCCAACGGGATTATCACTTCCAAGCGAAAGCAGATACGCTCTTCTCAATCTCTTCATGGAGAGCGCAACGCGACATGAAAATGTAGGACACACATTGTTGATTGACGCAGCCTACCACCTCTATGCGGACGAACCTCATGGGTGGGCAGAAACCATTCTTGAGGCTCTGGAAAATGGACTTCCATGGCCAGAAAACCTTCTGATATGTTTTGCAGTTTCGCTTTCAAAATCTCACACCATCTATGGCCTCAGAACCGGTGCTCTTGTGTGCATTCATCCCGAGGAAGCAACGCTCGAAAAATTACGTGAAGTAATGGGAGTTACCGGTCGCCAAACATGGTCCGCCGCCCCGAGAGTTGCACAATATGTTCTCAGTGAAATGCACGGGTCTGAGGAAGGAGGTGCTTCTTGGAGTAACGAGCGTGACCGACTCGCATCTTTGCTGATTGAACGCAGAGATGCATTTGTCAAGGCATGTACGGAATTGGACGTTCCTGTTAACCCGACCCACGATGGTTTCTTTGCATGGTACGAATGTTCGGACCCGGTTGCTGTGGCAGAGGCATGCGCTGACATGCATGTCTATCTCGTTCCGCTTACTGGTGGAGTTCGGATTGGACTCTGTGCCATTCCACTAGAGCAAATACCAAAGGTCGCAGAAGCCCTCAAAGCAACTCAACAGTGATGTGATCTCATGACCCGACTCTCCCGTGAGAATTTTCTCATTACCGGTTTTGTTTGCATCGTTTTTGGTGCGTTTATGACGGTGGCGGGCCTTGGTTCGATGGCCGTGACGGTGGGATTGTTTGGGATTGTCTTTTTTTTGGTCGGGATGTCGCTAAGTCGTCAAGTGGGCATGTCGCCTGAGGCGGTGGCTGAATGGTCGCCCGATGGAGAAATGCTTCCTGATGCAGGGCGCGTAATGTACAGGGTTGATGTAACCCTTGACGAGCCGGTTCGTTCCTCAGTTTTATGCGGTCCGTGCGGTCATGTTGAACTGGTTGCTGGAGGCAAACCTTCCTCTTACTCGTGTCCCTCTTGCAAGATGCTGCTTTGGGATGAGGAAGAATAAGTTCGTTACATTTGAGTTATTTCAAACGGTGATTTCAAGTCGGGTGTTCTGCTGGAAGATGCATGGATGCTCCTAATCTGTTGAATCCGGAGCGGCGAATGTTGCTCAAGATGCAACAAAACGAGCAGACTGTTTGGTCGCTTGATGAACTCTTGGTGGCATGTGATTGGACCGACCAAGCAGTAGCAGTTGGCGCAGGGCATGGCCTAGAAAATCGTGGCTTTGTTTCTGTTGAAGAAAACGTGACTACGGAAATTCGACTGGACAGTGAAGGTGACAATGCCCTTGAGTTTGGACTTCTAGAACAACGGCTTTGGAATTGGATGACGGCTGTCAACGAACCTTCCATGCGAGCCTTACAAGCGGAATTCGAACGCCATGAAGCTGGACCAGGTGTAGGATTGCTCAAACAACTTGGTGTGAGCATAGATGGCGGGGTTTTGGTGGCCCAAGACTCCACTCACATTGAATCCGTCCTCAAACAACGTCAAGATTTTTTGAACGCTCTCCCGTGTGACATGAACGGCTTGGATGACGGGTTGCTACAGCATTTCCGTCAACGTAAGGGACTGATTGCTTCTTTTGAACAGACAATTCGCACATGGTCTATTACCGATTTAGGGAGGTCCGTTCAAGATGAATACCTGAACGAGACCGTTGTAATTTCTGAACTTACTCCTGAACTTCTCCAAACTGATGCTTGGAAAGATGCAGAATTTCGGGCATTTGATGTGACGCTTGAATCAGCAACACCTCGTCGAGGACGCAGTCATCCAATGCAAGCCCTCATTGAACGCATCCGGTCAGTTTTTTTGGAAATGGGCTTCTCGGAACTGGTCGATGATTATGTTCAAACAGCAGGTTGGAACATGGATGCTCTGTTCATTCCTCAAGACCACCCTGCTCGGGAGATGCAAGACACATTCTACCTCAAAGAGCCTGCAAAAATGGAATTGTCGGAGGAATTGATGGGGAAATGGAAGTCCATTCACGAAGACGGTGGAGCGACAGGGTCGACCGGTTGGGGTGGTTCCTTTTCATTTGATACAGCCCAGCGCCCTCTTTTACGAACCCACACCACGGTGAACACCATTCAGTACCTTGCTCAGCATCCAAAAGAAGCATGTCGGGTCTTTTCTGTTGACCGTGTATTTCGTAAGGAAGCGATTGATCGCACCCATTTGCCGGAATTTCATCAGATTGAAGGCATCATCATGGAAGAAGGAGCAAACCTCCAGATGTTGGTTACGACACTCAAGACCTTCTACGCCAAAATGGGTTATCCCGAAGTTCGTGTTCGACCAGCCTACTTCCCGTATACGGAACCGAGTCTTGAAATTGAAGTGAAGTGGCATGGGAAATGGCTTGAACTTGGAGGGGCAGGTATTTTCCGCCCGGAAGTAACCGAGCCTCTAGGCATCGAATCTCCGGTGCTGGCTTGGGGTATGGGGCTTGAACGCCTCGCTATGCTCGTTCTTGGGCTTGACGATATTCGCCAACTTTACATTTCTGATTTGGATTGGCTTCGCCAGCAACCCTTGCTCTGATTCCTCAGCCCTAACTTTGATAGGGTATCTCTCCCACCTTAGCGTATGGAACCCCCACAAGCCATCTCGCTGATGCTCTCAAATGTCGAAACAATACCAGGTCATTCGGTTGTCTCTTCTCTTGGCCTTGTTACCGGTTCCACCGTGCGAGCTAAACATATTGGTAAGGATATCTTTGCCGGTTTGAAGAACATCGTTGGTGGTGAACTCAAAGCCTACACTGAACTGTTGAACGAATCCCGAAACGAAGCCCTTCAGCGAATGATGGCTGATGCAAATTCACGGGGGGCAAATGCAATTGTAAACGTCCGCTTTGCAACCTCCAACGTTGCTGCGGGTGCATCTGAACTCTTCTGTTACGGCACTGCAGTCGTCGTCCAGTGAGGCGATGACATGGACTCGGAACTTGTTTTAATCTTGACTTATATTGCGGTACCACTTCTCTTTACTTTTGCTTTTCCCGTATTTTCTTGGGCCATCGGCCGTTGGTATCAGGGCACGCTCTTGAATGCGCTTAACGAACAAGAGAAGCAACAGAATGCTGCATTTGGAGGTCACCTCGTTGGTTCTACGTCAAGCAAGATGACCACTCTTTCCGCACAGAGTTCAGTACTTCTCCACACAAGCATTGTTGTTGGTCCGTCCATGGGGCAGATGTTCTTCATGTGGATTAAATCTATTTTTGGCGGACAACTTCATTCCTATGATGTCGTCATTCAATACGGGCGAAGAGAAGTTATTCGTCGATTGCAGGAACAAGCAACTCATCTTGGATGTTCTTCCATCGTCAATCTACGTATCGAAACTTCTACTATCAGTTTTGCAAAGAATCAGGAAAGTAAGACTTCGTCAATGGAATTCTTAGCCTATGCTACCGGAATTCGCAACTGATTTTTATTCCCACTCTTCTCGAAACCGCTCTTGGCGACCGACGGCTTCGTCTGTTGAATGTTCTCCATCCGGCGTTGCTTCGCCAGGGTCAATGAACGTTGTATTCTTTTCAGATTCATCATCGCTTGCCTCCATTTGGTGACGAAGGAACCGCTTGAAGTGTTCTTTACTACCGGTTCTAAAATTGAACCCAATGTCATCATCCTTTGTTTGATGATTGCGTTTTCGCTCCACCCGTTCGTCTCTCATTCGCTGACGATGTCGCTGTTGCCAGAACATTTGGAACAACAATCGCTGTAGTTTTGTGTCTTCATTTAATGGGACCTTCTCTGGCCATTCAAGTTCCATCACCTGTTGAATAAATGCGTTGTACACGGTTAGAAATTTCTCCATATCTTCAATGGTTTCTTTGACATCCATATCATTTGCTGTTTCATCGTTTTCTTCTGCGTTTTCTTCGCGTTCATCCATATTCTTCACTGGGAATTAAATTCGCTAAGAGTATATCAACTCCTGAGGTGGTCAAGAACGCATACTCAAAAAGGGGAAATCTGTCGCCTGTCCCATGGAACTTGTAGGAACCGTAAGCAGCGGGCTAGGCAGAGCACATGTTTTCATGGCGCAGCCGCACTATCAAGAACAATTTAGGGAGATACTAGGGCAGACTGCATGGCCAGGTACACTCAATGTCAAAATTGAGCCGAATATCTTGAGCCAATACATTGCCTTGCGCCAGCGAGCGGGCATAGATACCCTCGACGCACCCGACCAATCCAGAGAAGATGCACAACATCACGACGTTTCGGCATACGAACTGATACGTGTTCGTGGCTTCCTACGGGACGGCGTCTCATTTGGAGGAGCATCGGCTTTTCAAGCCACTATAACAAGCAATGATGTTTCCGTCAAATGTGCCCTGCTCATTCCAGATTTAACTCGGCATGTCGATGTCATTGAAGTGATCTCGTCAGCATTCCTTAGAGAACATTTTGACCTGCGTGATGGGGATGAAGTCACGCTTTCACTCCCGTGAGTTGTGATAACTTACCGGAAGAGTTCCAATTGTAGCCCATTCACTGTAGAGCATGGTCTTGACCTCATGTTGTGCAGCACGTTGCCAGCGAGAACGGCGGGTTCTCTCAGCAGTTCTTCCAGTCGGTGGAGCAGACAAAGAGGTACTGTGGCTCGATTCTGGGAGTGGGAATTCATCCCATGAAACACCCCACAATACGAGCCATTCAGGTGGTGCGACGCCAAAATCAACGGGCTTCATCGGTTCTTCTATGGCCTCAACAATTTGTTCAAGGGTCAATTCTCCGATGGCCAAACGGAAGAGGGCATTCGCAGTTCGTCTCACCTGATTCCACAAAAATGCCTCTCCGGTCAATTCGAAACCGATCAAGCGTCCATTGTCAATCCAAGGTTCTGCCTTGAGAATTGTTCGCATTGGGTTTTTTCCTTCTTCCAAGCGAGCAAAATTTCGTGCGTCATAGGTTCCCACAAAACACTGAAGCCATGAGTTAAACTTCTCAACATCAGGGGCTTTCCAAAATTCCATCCCCTCCAGCCTGTATCTGTAGACTCGGAACGCCGCCATGCGTGGATTCCAATCCTCTTCGACCTCTTCTACGGTCAAAAATGCGATATTTTTGTCCAAACGGTCGTCAATTGCTCGTATCATTTTCTTGGGGGTAAGGGCGTTCCAAAGTTCTCTATCAAGAGTCACAATCCCACCGTTCACCCGAACATGAACACCTGCGTCCGTTCGGCTCGATAAGACAAGAAGGTGCTCCTCATTGTCCTTATCCAACCACTTGAGGGAGCGAAATACATTGATCAGTTCGCCTTGGACGGTACGAACATCTGGCTGAATTTGGCTACCATGAAAAGCATCTCCAAGGTAACCTATGCGAAAAAAGAGGCGAACCGTCGAGGCCACCTTTAGCACCTCATTCTTCGGAGCCTAGGGTTTCAATAGCTTCCTCAACAGAGTAGCCAAGTGCTCCAACTGCCCATTGAAGGGCCTGCTTAAGCCAGGGTTGGACCATGGCGTTCTTTCGAGAGGGGTCCATGACTTCAATAGCATCAACAAGATTTCTGCTTGCAGTGAAAAGGATTTCATCAACGGGAATGTCTTCGAGTTCTAGGCGTCGTGCATAGCGTTGAAATTCCTTAACCGCAACAGGAATTCGGCGGCATTCAAGAGCAAAAGAAGCAAAGTCTGCGATGTATTCCATGTTTTCTTCATCAAGATCCATTGCGGTTTTGTATGCTTTCATGATTTTCCGGCCAGCGATGACATCGTCTTGGGCTTCAGTATTCTTCATGTTTGCAAACTCAGCCCACATGTGGTGAAGTTCTGGAACGCCAGCGTGGTCTTTGATTTTGCCTTCTAGGTCCGCAAGCGCACCATCAAGGTCACCGTTACTGAACATTTCAATGGGGCCTTGGAGTAATTCTTCTGACATCTTAACCATCTCGTGGTCCTGCGTAGGGCACAGTACTTTTCAAGCCTCGCTTGAAGCATTCAAGCGTCTTCGTTAGTGATGGCGCTCTTCAGGTCTTCAAGAAGGTTCGATGAGGAATGTTTCTTGTGCATCTCGTTGAGCATCAATTTCACATTATCCCACTTGCGGATTTTGTAAAAGCAATGCTTTGGATCTGGGTCAACACGACGAGATGTGCGCTGGTAACTTAGGAATGCAAAAACACGCTTGAACAAGCTCTTTCGAACTTTGGTTGCACTTGAATCACCGGCTTTTTCGGGTGTTGCACTCGCAGCTGTACCTGCGCTTACACCGACGGTTTCATCCACAAGACCAATTCCGGAATCGGTCATTATGGTTACCGTGGCATATCCAAGCATTGTTCCCATGGGGGTTCGTTCAACCATAATCTCAGAAATACGGTCAAAGAGAATTCTTCGGTGGGACCGCGAAAGCATAAACGAATGTTGGAAAATCACGGCGTTTGTGGTCACTGCGTAAGAGAAACTTCGCTGGTAAAACCATGTGGCCCCCCAGAATCCAAGTGTGAAGACAATTCCAAACCAAAAGTAACTGTAATCGATTGGGATGAAGGGCTCCATGTTTTCCGCAAGGAAGAGGTTTGCAATTGTCGCCACAAGTTGGTCAATCTGAACAACAACTGGTGCAAGTGTGATGCCAAGAAGAGCCATTGTAGTCCAACGGCCAGATGTTGAGACATTGAGCATTCGGTTAATCCATGTGATTCCACCCATGACGACGACGAATCCAATCGGAAGGTCCTCTCCGGATGAAAGTTCAAGAATTGTACTGAGAAGTTTGACTCCAAATGAGGCATCTCCGCTTGCTTCGGGAGGGTTGCTGAAGAGAATGTGGACGCCGAATACAAGCAATCCGATGAAATACATTCCCAAGAATGCAAGTGTACTTGGACGTGCTTCTCCGTTTTCCAAAACTGTTTCTCCAGAAATCAATCTGTACTTTTTGTTTTGGGCTTCCATACGAGCGTCTTCTGAAGATTCGAGGGTTGTTGCCTCGGTCTTTTCGTCTTTTTCGGGTGCCGGTGAATCTTGGGACATATCAAGGCCTCTATCCTAGGTTAGAATCACTTATGACAAATACCTTACCCCGTTTGAGGCTTAAAATTCAATGAAGGAGGCCCCAACTGTGCTCAGCGTTTCCTCTTGCCCAGCCGTAATTCTTCCGGGTACGTTGACCAAATTCATCCTTGATTTCCAATTTTTTGAGTTCAAGCGGATATTCGTTGTAGGTGAGATGTGACCAAAGACCACCACGAGTAGGTTGGTCAAAATGCCAGTGAGCTCGGTCAACTGCCTCAACCTTGAATTGGATTGATGTGCGACCGTTCCACATCCGAACGGAAAACTGTGGTAAGGGAGAGCCAGGGCTTTGTCCATGGTTTCCTTCAACTCTATGCGATACGGTCTTGATGACCTCCACTCTTGCAAAACGTTCAGTTCGTTGATTTTGAGCATCATGGAACAGCCCACCTTGAGAGAGTCCGATGTGTTGGATGTCCCGACGTTTCCATGGTCGTGGGTTTCGAGCGGTGATGGTTGGTGCAAGATGAGGCAAAAACCAATCTAAATATGAGCCATCTTCAAAATGTAAAACACCCCAATACCACGGAGGTGACGGCGCTTGAACACACACTTTCTGAAAGTATGCACTGCCTTCAACTTCTTCACCTGCAACTGTGCCTTTGACCTTTGTACCGTGAACTCGCAGAATGTCATAGCCCATATTGGCGGCATAAGTTGCCATTGAGGGACGTGCGACTGACATGGCGGGATTCCACGGTGTGAATTGAAGTGAGATGTCGGAAGGAGCACCGTTGCTAACAGCCTCTTCGTCTCCTTTCAACTCCAACCAGAATTTTGTCATATCGCTTGTAAGACCCATTGACAGGTCATCGTCCAGCAACGGTACAACTGCTCCGCCACCGTTACCAAGCCCCTCTCCGGGCCAAGACGGGTGAGTGTCATTGAGTGCAATCATTCTGCAAATCCGTTTGATGTAAGGTTCATGCATTCGTGTTCCATCAAACCACCAAGCACAAACCATGCCGTCAATGGTCATTCCATCGTGCTCATCAAATCCAGGTCGACCTTTGGGAGTCCATTCCTTTCCATTGACATCAACCAAATCATTGTCTTTGGTTGACCACAAGACCATCAGTTGGCGCCCGCTTGGATTTCCGTTGGGGTCGTCCAACATCACAAGCCACCACCACCAATCCCATGTTAGGTGCCACAATGGTTTTCTCTGCCCGAGGGCCCACATTGTTGAGAAGTCTCCTTCAAAGATCGGCGGAACTGAAGGTTTCGATTCCATAACAAGGCCTCAATCAATTTCTTTTGATTTGAACAATGCTCCGCCAATAAACCAGAATGTCGCTGCCTGAACGAGCATGACACATACCGACACAACAATCGTTACGAGGGGTGTCATTCCCAACCCTGAATCTGATGCGAAAATTTCCAATGCTAGCGAACCAGTAAGAGGCTCTGAACCTCCGAGGGTATTGCCTCCAGCCCAAAGTCCCAGTGCGACTAAGAGTGAAGTATCCGTCCAGGTGAGGGCGGCACCAGCATCAACAATGTTCATGGCCCAACCAATGACTGAGAAACGAAGTATTGCAGCATCAGGTGCGCCTAAAGTTGTGAGAATCATACCTAATTCCCACGCAGCAAACGGTAGTGCGAGAATGATGCCGTGCTTCCACAGTACTCCGAGTAAACAAAACAGCATGGCGTAAACAAGCAAAGAGAGTAACGATGCAAGGAGGATGGCCATCCAAACCCCAAGGTCGCCGAATCTAAAGAAGCCCTCACTTGGCCCGAAGAAGCCAGTCACCAACGCAGCAAGGACGACCATGCCTGTCATATATGGCCAAGCCAAACCGAGGAATCCTAAGATTCGGTAGAGGAATACTTCGGAACGAGCAATGGGCTTTGATAGCATGTAATGCATGGTTCCCGATGACATCTCATCACGAATGAGTCCAGTCGCCATGAACAAGGGTACAAAAATTCCAATCAGGAACACAAAGCCGAATTTACCGAGTGCTAACACAAAGGCTCTGTGAATTGATTCCTTCGCATATGCATCTTCATCGGGGTCTTCATCAACCTCATTATCTCCATTTATGCGGAAATTGTTGGAGTAGGATTCTGCGTAAATTTGAACATCACATGGGATGTTGTTGTTGTTTGTGTCCTGTTGCGAGTCTGTTTTGTCTTCCGTCCGACAGTCCCCATCATCATCGTAGCCGTAACTGCCTTCGGAAAGTGAGTCAATATCAAACCCGTCTTCGTTAATCCATTTTGAAGGGTCATCCGGTGCAACGGGAGGGTTGAGTAATCCCGGATGCGATTCAGGGTCAAGGATGTCGGTGCCGTAGAGATTTTCTTGGCCGTTAGGATACCCATCCATGTCGAAATCTCTTGAATCTCCATCGTTGTCAATGGCTTCATATTCCCGCATCATTGAATCGATGTAAAACATGGTTAGCACGGCCATCGCAACGAAACCAACGCCCATGACAACCCAAGTGGACAAGCGTTTTCGTTGCTGTCGTAGCGTGAACTCCGCTACAGCCATTGCCTTTCGGTCAAGGGCGCGCCAAATGGTTGGCTTGTCGCTCATGCTCCGCCTCCAGTGAGGTGTCCGAGTAACGATTCCAAATCGTCGTCAGGGTTGTCAATGAGCGTAACTTCATGCCCGTTGTTGACGATTAATCCTGGCAGTTCAGCATGAAGAGAACCAAAATGATAGGTCTGAATGAGTAGTTCCGTCTCGCTTGGAAAGCTTAGTCCAAAGACTGCAGGATGCTCAAGAATATCCTTGGCGAGTGAGCGAGCATCCTTTCCAACAATTCGGATGGTATGTGGGATTTCATCCAAACGCTCTCGTATTGCGTGAAGGTTTCCAAGCGCCACAAGTTTGCCTTGGTGAAGGATGATGATCTGTTCAGTAATGCGTTCAATCTCGTTGAGAATATGGCTACTGACCAGGACCGTACGTCCCATTTTTCCAAGTTCACGAATAACGTTCATCACCGTAGTTCGGGCCAGCGGGTCACACCCTTGGAGCGGCTCGTCCAAAATAATCAGTTCAGGGTCGTTCACCAAGGCATGAGCAATTTTTGCTCGCTGGCGCATTCCTTTGGAAAACTTTCCAATTTGTTTGTTAGCCACATCAGATAAACCGACGAAGTCCAGAACCCTGGCTGCTTCGGTGTTTGCTTGGTCCCGCGTCATCCCGTGCAAACGAGCAAAAGTGCTTACGAAGTCAAGAGCAGTCATCCAATCGTGCATCTTTTCATGTTCAGGGACAAATCCTACTTTCGCATAGGGTGCAGGGTTTTTCCATGGGTCCGTTCCAAAAAGACGAATTTCTCCAGCAGAAGGTTTCAACTTTCCCATGAGGAGCTTAAACAGGGTGGATTTGCCAGCACCATTCATCCCCAAGATTCCTGTGACTCCTCCACTGAGTCCGAGAGTGATGTTGCTCACTGCATGGATTCGACCATAGGATTTGGAAACGCCTTGGAAATACACCACCGGCATGTCTACGTCGGGCTTCCACTCTTTGGTTTGGCCCTTGCCTTCTTGCGTTGGGTCAGGCATCATTCACGGGTCACCTCCATTGATGATACTCGTGATGACAAAATATACAGGGCGATAGAATTCATTGCAACGAGTGCTACCAATGAATACGTCCAAGGATACTGGTCGTAGGTTTGCTGGGTCCCAATTATTGCTTGACCGACATGTGCTACGCAGTCATATGGGGAAAGGAGGTAGAGGATTTCCCGTTCAAAGAGGTTCTTGACGATGGATGCTAAGGTCTTGGAACCAAAGATGATAGCGATAAGTCCGATGCCAGGGAAAAATTTCCCTTGTGATACACTGGAGAGTGCCAGCCCAATACTCGTGTAGGTAATGATGAGGATGATTCCAGCAATGAATCCAGAAAGAAACATTGGGAATACATCAACCATCCATGCCCATCCTCTTCCGAATGCCAATATTTCCGCCATGAAATACAGCATGTAGGTCAACAAGATCACAAGAGCTTGAATCAATGCGACCGAGAGGTACTTCATTCCAATATAATCAAACCTTGAAACAGGTCGAGAGAAGTACAGGGCTGACGTGCCGTGCTGTCGGTCTTCTGAAATGACACTCCCCACTAAAAGAGCAGCCACAAGGGGGTAAAACAGGACATTTCTAGGAAAGAATCCCAGTACGTGTCCATACAAGTTGTCTCGGCTCACGCCGAACAACGAGTGGAATTCTGCACTACCAATGAGGCTGGATAACAGTGTAAATGCCGCATCTGTCAACGACCCAATGAAGGCGATGAGAATGAAAATTCGTGTTGGCATTGACCACGGACGGTGTCCCTTTTTGAAGATGCCAAGAAGGTGATGCCTTAGAATGGCCCAGTTTCTCATCCATCGAGGATTGAGTGTTCCGTTCCAAGTGGTGTACTTTTGTTCAAAAATTTCTCCTCCATGGGCTGTTTGAGCACTTGTTTGAGCAACATCAACCTCGTCCCCACTATCAGAACCCCAAGCAACATCCATTCGTCCCTGCCCGGTGACTGGTGCCTCTGCCTCGTTCGGAGCTTCGTCACTCATGCAGCACCACCGCCAAGAGATTCCGGAGCGTCAACTCGGCGTGCTTCAATTGGAGATGACAAGAGGTCATCACTCGATTTTACTTCATATCCAAGGTTCTCCATGATAGCCAGAAAGAGGTCTTCAAGGGATGCTTCATATTCATGCATTCTTCGAATTTGTGCCCCGACTTCGCTTGCTGCTTGCAGGATGTGTGTAGTCGTATGTTCTTGGGTATTTCCAACCCGCATCACACGACCTTCTCGGCGAACCTTGAAACCACGGTCACGAAGGAGTTCCTCAAGCCTGGTCGCTCCACCCCAAACGTGGATTTCAACTTCTTTATCGATCGCCTTGAGGTCTTCAATTCTACCTTGTGCTGCCAGTTTACCCTTGTGCAGCAAGACAATGTTTTCGCATACACGTTCAACATCTTCCATCAAGTGACTCGCCATGAGCACGGAACGCTGTCCGTCATTCACCATCGTATTCAAGGTTGAAATCATAAATTCCCGAGTTTTGGCGTCAAGACCGTTTGATGGCTCATCAGCAATGATTAACTCGGGGTCGTGGATGATAGCACAGGCTAGTTTTGTTGCTTGCTTCATTCCGGTTGAGAAACTTTTGATCTCGCGGTAACGTTGTTCCCCCATTCCAACAAACTGCAGTGCTTCATGGGCGCGATTGAGGGCGACAACGGGATTCATGCCGAGGAGTTCTCCCGAATAGCGCACCTGATGAATCGCATCCATTTCAGGGTTCAGTGCATCGTATTCTGGCATGTAACCAATGCGAGAACGTATGGCTTCACCCTGTGTTTTGATGTCGAGGCCTAAGACGGTTGCTTCACCAGATGTAGCTTGAATAAGCCCCAAGATGGTTTTCAAAAACGTGGATTTTCCCGCACCATTTGGTCCGAGAAGAGCGGTTGCTCCCCGGGGTACAGAGAGGTTGAGGTTATCCAGCGCAACATGGGGGCCGTAAGATTTGCTAAGCCCCTTGCTGTGAATGACGAGGTCATCATCCATAGGAGCCACAAAAATACGAGGTAAACGGCGACCCTTGAAGCCTTTGCCTCTTTGGGAATGACTTGCCTTATTCCTCTGCGAGAATTCCGCCCCGAGTCTTAACGGCAATTCCCTTAGTAAAGACGCTCAGTTCATTGGCATTACATTGAGAGATTCCATGGCCTAGCAGGGCTCCTGCTTCGTTGAGAATGAGGCATGCTTCACCAGGAAGAATCCATCGGTCGCACGCAAGTACAAATCCGTGAAACACATTTCTTCCTTGACGAACGTAGGGTTCTGCATCACTCGCCACGATCACGCAGGCTGGGCCGTTTCCTGACGTACCGTTCCATTCGGAAATTGGCATCGTGTTGGGGAGGGGCTCCGTGCGCTTGCTGAAGAGATGAAGTGCACCAGCATTAGCCAAAGAAAGGCCACCATCTCTCAACCTCGGGCTTAGCATATGTTCTCCAGTGGAGTCCAAGACGTTCTTGACCCGCCCTTGCCGGTTGGTGACAAACGATGAATCCACTGCAACCGACTCGGAACTGACACGGTCCATGTTTAACATCACCATCATTTTCTCAATGGCTTGATGTTGATTGAGAATATGGTCAACTTCCTTTCTTGCTTCGTTCTTCATGGGAGCATGAAGATGTTCTGTGGGCAAATTCAATTGTTCAAGGGCTGTTTCCATACGTGACTTGATTCCATCGCCTTTTGCATCCACGCATGCATATGGAATATCTCCCATTCCCAATCGTTCTAATTCTCGTTGAATCCACAAATCATCGGGTCTATGGTTGAGAACCCAATCGGGAGCGTTCACATGAGCGAACGGATTCACATCTTCAAGAGCAACAGGAATCAATCCCAGAGGTGTTAGCATGAGGGTTTGGACGTTAGGGAAATGGTGTTGAAGCCAGATAAATTGGTCAATAAGCCGGTCACGGAACGGGCCTCGGATTCCATGGAATATGAAGGCGCAATTTGTTTCCTCCCTTGAGGTCCATCGTGTATGAATTGCCCTACGTGCTTTTTGGATGTGTGGGCGGACGAAGGTATCATCTCCGGACCATTGTACGCCACCGGTCCTTGGTGTGTGTTGATTCCATACAACCCAATCCCAGGAATCTTCCCACATTCCACGGTCGGTTTTCAGGTCTTTAGCAGCGTCTCGGTCGTTGTAGAAAAGGTCCGGTCGTTGATTGCTGTTGAGTGCAGGCCGGGTCGACACCCAGAGGAAGGCTTCCCTCAGGGCTGGGTGTTGATGACTGCGTTGTTCAGCAAGTTGCCAGATCTTACCGTCGCGAACGGCCTGCTTGCATCGGGCAAGTTCAGCAAGGGTAACCTCAAGGTTGTAGTGGGCAAGACACTTTTCTTTTTCCAAAGCCGACATCGCCCGGACATCAGCGGGGCTCAGCATAGCAACACAGGGCATCAGCATGGGCCAATCGACCAAATCGTCAATGCGCTCGGTCCCCCACGGGGTGAGGAGTCGTCCATCTCTTGCAAACAATGCATATGCTGCGGAGTCAAACAAATCGGCTCCAAGGGCAATCGACATCGGGAAGAGCATGGGGTGGCCACAACCAAACATGTGAACCGGACGGTTTGGTGGCAAATGGGGTAATGTGGCCATCATGATTTTGGCATAATCCTTGTACCGTTGTTGTTCCATCACGGGAACGATACCGCCTATCGGATGGACAGAGAACTCATGCGGGGCCATCAACTGTGCTGAAAGTTGGCGCAATTTACGGAATATGCCGCCCTGAATTGGTCCGTTGAGCATGGTGTCTCCTGACGCCTCAACACTTGCTTCGGCCCTTTTCACCGTCTCGTGTACCGCCTCCTCTACTTCGGATTCAGTCATATCGGGGCGTGAAAATACATCAAGCATCGTTGCGATGTCAACACCGATTGAGCGTTGGAACAATACGATTTCTTCCACGCCGACTTCAACATCTCCATAAATGTACGATTGAAACGTCCCAGAGTCGGTCATGACCACGCCGGGGAAATTCAACAAAGCATGGACACCGTTTTCTTGCGCTTGTGTCTTTAGATTTTCATGCTTCCAAATGATGTATGAATTGGTGATGAGGGCGCCGATGCCGTATTTGTCCCACATTTCTCGTGGCTCAATAGTTCGTATGTTCGGATTGACGACTGGGAGAAGTGCAGGTGTTTCCAACACTCCGTGTTCAGTGTGAAGCCGTCCAAGACGGGCGCGACCATCTCTCTGGGTTACCTCAAATTTACCACGGTCTTGTTCTCGGCATGGCTTTGGGTCCTTGCGGGTGCCTTCCTTCCATGCGACCATGCCTAACCCTCGGGGCTTGAATTATCAAAGCCTCGGCTGGGATGGGTTGTGTTCGTTGTGTTTATGCATCAACGAATTCTACCTTTCCATGTGCTAAAATGAACTCTCTTCCAAGTTCGTCAAAGGTATCAAGGAGGGCAGAGGAGAACTTAATCGAATTGATTTCAGTATCGTTTTCAAGGTCTGTTTTGACACCCTCCAGCGTACCCGGGGCGGCCCCGCACGAAAGGCATGCACCTGTGAGGTCCAACACGATGTCAAGCTCGCTTTCAGATTTCGCAAACCGCGTTACGGCAATACCTCCTCCGTGCCCGTCCAAAGCAGCCCGAACTGTGCCTAGACGAGAGAGTAAGGCGGGGACGAAGTGCTCGGAATCAATGAGGTCGTAGAGGGACATATTTCGCAATCGTTCTTCCTCTTCAGGGTTCGTTGTTTCGGCAATTCGGCGTTGAGATTCTGCATCCATCGCTGCTTTTGCCTCAGCAGCATATTTCGCCACTAAGTCATCATCCATATCCCAAGGCGGAAGCGGTTGGATATCAACTCTCGTCTATGGAGCCCTACGGTTGGAGGAACATTACATGATTCGACGGAGTCATTGTGGTTTCGCAAGTGGTACTATGGTTTCTAGGTAGAAACTTTTTGCTCTTAATAGGGCCTCTCGCTGGGCACGACAAGGAGGAATGAACGACATGAGTAAATGCGGATGTGGACGGTCGCCTACTGGAATGTGCAAAGGGTGGCACGGTCTCAGTAAGGAAGAATACGAGAAAAAACTGTTAGAATACAAGAACGAAACCAAAGAAGAATGAACATGAGTGTGTCTCGAAATCAGAGAAGCCTTGGTGTTGGATGGGTCTGTATCCCACTCTCAATCCCTATCGGCAATTCGGGTCGTGTATATGACCCACAACATCCCTTCATAAAGGAGGGACGGGAGCGTAGTAACGGGTGTGGAAGGAGTGGACGAGATTCTACGTATTGAAAATCTTCATGTGAGTGTAGATGAAACCCCTATCATCAAGGGGCTTAGTCTTACTATTCACCAAGGGGAAATCCATGTGATCATGGGGCGCAACGGGGCAGGTAAGTCGACGTTGGCAAGTGTCCTCATGGGCCATCCAGCCTACGTGATTACAGAGGGTTCTATCTTCTACCTGGGGCAACCACTTGAGGAATTAACTGTCTTTGAGCGTGCGAGAGCTGGCATGTTTCTCTCTTTCCAATACCCTGTGGTCATTCCTGGGGTGCAGGTTGGGACATTTTTGAAGAAATCAGTACAATCCGTGCGTGATGAACCCATTAAAGGCCGTGCCTTCAGGAAAGAGCTCAATGAAGCCATGAAAACTCTTGACATGGAAAAATCTGTTCTATCACGTTACGTCAATGACGGGTTCAGCGGAGGTGAAAAGAAGCGTCTGGAAATCCTCCAAATGCTCATGCTGAATCCGAAACTTGCCCTTTTGGACGAAACGGATTCAGGGCTTGACATTGATGCCTTGCGCATTGTTGCCAAAGGAATCAACCAAGTGGCACCTCAAGCAGGCTGCCTCATCATCACTCACTATCAACGACTTCTTGACCATGTTAAGCCGACCTATGTCCACGTTATGATCGACGGTCAGATTCTGATGACTGGCGGGCCCGAGTTGGCTCTTGAGTTGGAAGAGAAAGGTTACGATTGGATTGATGTTGTACCGGAGGCCTGAACATGAGTGATGAAGCACACGACGCAGTCGGTGATTACCGATTTGGATTCCACGACCCCGAGAACGCAACCATTCGTTTCGACAAAGGGCTGTCTGAACAAGTTGTGAGGGACATATCCGCCCTGAAAGACGAACCAGAATGGATGACAGAACTCCGTGTAAAGGCCTACAATCACTTCATAGAACGACCAATGCCTGATTGGGGCAACTGTCATTCGCTCAACCAAATTAATTTTGATAACGTCACCTACTTTCTGCGCTCATCTGATGCGACCAAAAACGACTGGGATGATGTTCCAGAAGACATCAAGAACACATTCAACCGTCTGGGTATCCCCGAGGCCGAACAAAAGTGGCTCGGTGGAGTAACGGCTCAGTATGAATCCGAGGCTGTTTACCACTCCATCCGAGAAGACCTTGAGGAGCAAGGTGTACTCTTCCTTGACATGGACAGTGGATTGAAGAAATTCCCTGAAATTGTCAAGCAATATTTTGGCACCGTTGTGCCTCACACCGATAACAAATTCTCGGCCCTAAACACAGCAGTTTGGTCCGGAGGGTCGTTCATTTACGTTCCAAAGGGCGTACATGTAGAAATGCCTGTTCAAGCATATTTCAGAATTAATGCTAAAAACATGGGGCAGTTTGAACGAACACTGATCATCGCCGACGAAGACAGCAGTATTCACTATGTCGAAGGCTGCACTGCGCCGACGTACTCAACGGATTCCCTGCATTCTGCAGTTGTTGAACTCATTGCTATGAAGGGTGCTAAAATTCGCTATTCAACCATTCAAAATTGGTCTGCAAACGTGTTTAATCTCGTGACGAAGCGCGGTGTCGCACATGAACGAGCAACCATCGAATGGGTTGACGGAAATATCGGTTCTAAATTGACCATGAAGTATCCCTCGGTTCTCTTGAAGGGAGAGGGTGCCCACGCTGAAGTGATATCTGTCGCCTATGCAGGAAAGGGTCAGCATCAAGACGCTGGGGCCAAAGTTCACCATCTTGCACCCAACACCACTTCGAACATTCTCTCGAAGTCCATATCGAAGAACGGTGGTCGTTCCTCTTACCGAGGTATGCTGCAGGTAACTCCAAAATCTGACGGATGCCGCTCAAAGATTGTTTGTGACGCTTTGATGCTGGACAGCGAATCCCGCTCCGATACCTATCCTACAATGGAAGTTGGTAATCCAACGGCTGACTTGGAGCACGAAGCGAGTGTATCAAAAGTTTCAGGTGACCAACTGTTCTACTTGATGAGCCGTGGATTTACCGAAGAGCAGGCTATGGGTCTTATCGTCAATGGATTCTTTGAACCCTTTACACGAGAGTTGCCAATGGAATATGCAGTTGAACTCAACAAACTCCTAGAGCTGGAAATGGAGGGTTCGATTGGATGAAGTACTCCAAGATGGAACTTCCCTCAAGGGCTGACCATTTGTGGAGATACACTCCCTGGAAAAGGATTCACCCTTCAACCGTTGAAACCATACCCGATGCAGTCCCTTTTCGCTGGGAAATTGATGAAGGCGGTGTTCTCACCGACGGCATGCCACGAGTAATGGCTGACGGTGAAATTGCCCGTGTCTTCTTGAGCGAACTTGGTAAGACTGGAATCTCGCTGTCCACTGACGGCACCCAACCAGTCGTTCACATTCGCGCTGTTGCGTCAGGTCATACCTCCGTCGGTCATCTCCATTTCGATTGTGACAAGGACGTCACCGTTATCATCCATCTTTCCGGGGAAGCTGAATGGGCAGGGCTTCACATTACAGGGTCGGTCAAATCCAACGTTCGTGCTGCAATTGGATTCGTCAATGAATTATCAGCAAATTCCAAACTCCTTCGTTGCGAAGACTGGACCGTTCAACGGGACGCTACCCTAGAAATGGCTTCGCTATCAATCGGAGGTTTTCGCTGCAAGAACGATTTACGCACCCGACTTACGGGTACTGGTGGAAGTTTGACACAAGCCATTTCGGTTCACGGCCATGAACAACGGCACGTTGACCATCACATTGAGATTCACCATGACATTGGTCATACAACTTCTGACCTTCACATTCACGCTGCATGCAACGACGAAAGTCACTCAATCTCAACCGGATTGTTGACCATCGCCGAGGCAGCCAACCATTCTGACGCCGGTCAGGTGTTCAAGAATCTTTTACTTTCCGAACGCTCACGAGCGGAAGCCATTCCTGAATTGGAAGTTTTAGCGGATGAAGTCTCTGCAAATCACGGTGCTGCAAGTTCCCCCGTCAACTCGGAACAAATGCACTACCTCATGAGTAGGGGGCTAGGGGCCGACGAAGCAACTTCATTGATCATTGAAGGCTTCATGCAAGACGGGTTTTCGGCGCTCAATTCCAAGGCGCTTGTTGACGAAATGCGCACCCGACTCACCGTGCACTTAGAATGTGAATTGATGAGGTGAAATGATGCTCCGTGATCAGTTTCCTATATTGCAACGTAAGGTCAACGGACATCCGTTGGTCTATCTTGACAACGCAGCCACAACACAAAAACCCCAGGTTGTTCTTGACGCTATGAACGATTACTATTCGAAATCAAATGCCAATGTTCACCGAGCAGTTCACACTCTTGCCGGTGAAGCAACCGAAGGCTACGAGTCTTGCCGCAGTAAACTCAAACAACGCTACAATGCAGACAGAGCAATTCTCACCAGTGGAACAACCGAGGCAATCAACCTGGTTGCACATGCTTGGGGGAGAGCAAAATTGCAATCTGGCGATGTAATTGTCCTTACTGAAATGGAGCATCACTCTGACATCGTTCCATGGCAAATGCTCTCAGAGGAACGCGGAGTAGAGTTGCGATATGTTCCAGTTTCACAGGATTTCACGTTGGACATGGAAGCATTTGAACATGCATTAGACGGAGCCGCATTGGTTTGTGTTGTCCATACTTCCAACGTCCTTGGTGTTAGAAACCCGCTTGAAGAGATCATTGAGAAATCACAAGCAGTTGGTGCACGTGTTCTCATTGATGCTGCTCAAGGACTTCCACATTCCACAGTAGATTTCCAGTCATTTGGAGCCGATTTCATGGCCTTTTCAGCACATAAAATGTGTGGGCCAACCGGAATTGGTGCACTTCTGGTCACGCAATCTGCTTTTGATGAGATGGAACCGTTCATGGGAGGCGGTGATATGATTGAAACCGTGACCATTGAAGGTTCAACCTATCAAACCAATGAGCACAAATTTGAGGCTGGTACACCAAGAATCGCAGAAGCTGTTGGTTGGACTGCTGCGCTTGAATGGATGGAAACGTTCAATTTGGAGAACGAACATTCACGGTTGATTGAAATTGCTTCTTGGGTTGCTGAAGAGTTGAGGGGACTTGGAATGAACGTTTACGGACGGCATGGCGAACACGATGCGGCAGTTGTATCGTTCTTACATCCAACCATCAACAGCGAAGATATGGCCCATCTTTTGGACGCACGAGGGTTTGCCGTACGAACCGGTCACCATTGCGCCCAACCTTTGCTCCACCGTCTGGGGATTTCAGGTACTGTTCGTGCCTCATTTTATGTTTACAACACGAGGGAAGAAGCCGAAGCCTTGGTCGATGAATTACGAGGCATTGTGGAGAAGTTTGCATGACCTATCCAGAAGCCCTTCAAGAACTGGTTGAAGAGTTTCAGGCAATTGAAGATAAACGTGAACGTCTCGAGATGTTGTTTGAATTGGCCGATGAGGTCGTGGAACTCCCTAACGACCAATGGGATGATGAAACTCGAGTAAGAGGATGTCAATCTGAAGCCCATGTTCGGATTGGAATCACAGATGGGCGTATTCAATTTCTTTCTGCGGCTGATGCTCGTATGGTCCAAGGTTTGATGGGAATACTAACCATCGCACTCGATGGCCTTACACCGGCACAGGCCGTGCTGATTCCACCAACTTTTGCAGAAGAAATGGGACTGCTTAACACACTTACACCGAGTCGGTCAAATGGATTTCGGAACATGTATGATAAAGTGATGACTGAACTACGTCAAAACAGAGGGGATTAATGATGGTGACCAAGGAAGAAGTGATTGAACAACTTGATGAAGTTGAAGACCCAGAATTGGACTTGTCGATTGTTGAACTTGGATTGGTTTACGATGTGCGCTTTGAAGAAAAAGATGAAGGCACCCATGCAGAAGTTGACCTCACTCTCACCTCTCCAGGTTGTCCTGCCGCTCCAGAAATCATGGCGGCAGCGCATCGTGCTGCTCTTTCAACAGAAGGACTTGATTCAGTTCATATCAACCTCGTATGGACACCTCGTTGGGACCCAAAAATTCACGCAAGTGAAGATGCAAAAATGGACATGGGAATCTGGGATTGAATCTCCTTGCCGTCTGCAAGCCAGTTAGACTCCAGTCATTCTTCGGAATCATCCAAATTTCGTTTTGCTTGACGGCCTGCGACGATCCATACGATTCCAACGAGGTTCAATGGTGCCAGAGCAACCCCGACAAGGGGATTTGTCTTCAGGAAGGATGGCGTACCCACAGAGACATTGAGCCACCATTCATCATCCGGGTGCGGTTGATTGAGAAGAAAAGTTTCTCCAATCATTGGTGTTGTGACTGAAATATTTTTACTCGAACCTATCGATGTCACGAGTTCAAGCGGTTCTTCCCAAGGATGCAGGGCTAATTCAAACTTTGAATTATGAATGGGAAGCACGGACATTGCGTTGAGGTCAATGGCTGCCTGTACAACCTCATCTGGGAACATGTGGACGTCTTTCCACGCAATGTCATATTGTCCGGATTCGAGGAATGCGATATCAAAGGGTCCGTATCGCTCACCTATGGTTTTGAATTCCTCCATGTATCCGGTATCCCCACTGAAATACAATGTGGAATCTTCAAGTTCAAAAACCCATGAACCCCACAAAGTAGAATCCATATTCATCAAACCCCTTCCGCTAAAGTGTTGAGCTGGCGTGAGTGCCACTTGAAATTCATCGGTAATGTTCGCTTCCTCGTACCAATCGAATTCACTGACCTGTCCATCAGTGATGCCCCAACGCAGTAGGTGTGATTTGACCCCTAGTGGGACAAAGAATGTCGAATCACTGAGTTCTTTGATGGTGTCCATGTCAAGGTGGTCATAGTGGTCATGGGATATGAACACATAATCAATTTGGGGTAATTCACTCAGGCTGTACGGGTGTTCATAGGGAAATGGAGATGGTCCGAAAAACAACGGATCAGTGTTGTCCTCCCCAAACAAAGGGTCGGTAATGATGGTGACATTCGTAGTCTCAATGAGAATTGTAGAGTGCCCAAACCAGGTGATGCTAATTTCTCCATCGTTGAGTTCGATGGATTGGTATTCTATCGTTGGAAGGACAGTGGTTGGTGCTCGTTTTGAATCACTCACCATGAATTCACCAAGTGTACCCCACCAAGATGAATTTCCATCATCAAATTCTTCTAAATTTTGAAAGGCTCCATCCTCAAAGTTTGGAGAATCAAACATGACAGGGTCACCTCCTGGTTGGGGCGATACATTGAGGAATATGAGGGATGAAATGACGAGGAAGGTGAGGATTACTGCAAGCAAGAACCCGGTTATTTTTGCACTTCGGATGGTAGAACTTTTACGCGTAATTTCTATGTTGGACGAAAAAAGATTGGTAGTGGAAAGAAGTCGGATACTACCCCAAAAAACAAACACAACGATGAGGATCATATTGACCGATTGAAGATTCCAGCGATAGAGCAGGAGCATCAGAGTTACGCCAAACAGTATCTGCCCTCTGTACTTCTGTATGCTCTTGAGCAGAGATTTCTCTTCATGCAATTCGGCCACAACAGGTGGGTGTTTGGCATCAACGGTGGGCCCGTCATGCACCGACTCCTCCTTGGGCATGTTTGGGCCCCATCAATTGGATTATTTGAATATCGTTGAGGGATAAGCAACGCCTTCAGTCACTTATCTGGCATCCATTGTTTGTGCTTTTTCATGCACACTCCGAATTCCTCTGAATTAAGTTGCAGAGAGAGCCAAGAATGAACGTTCGGCCACGGCTGCTTGTCAAACCAGTCACGGTTATGATTTGCGAATTGACGAACAAATGGGAAAATAGCGTCGCTTAGGTGACCAGATGGTAGTTCTGCCTCCAACGATTCAAGAAAAGAACAAGCAGCCTCACGGTGCTCAATCTCGTCAACATCATCGTAACGGTTTGGATATTTGTATCGATCAAGGTGGAATTTGAATTCGTTATCATTCCGGTTAATCCATTCTTGCTCATGCGAACTGAGGTCCCAATTCAACACGTATTGCATGATTTCGAGGCTCTCTTCAATGACGGTCCCATCAGCTAATTGTAAAATTGGAACGGTTCCTTTTGGAGAAATTTCCATCATATGCGCCGGTCGGTCACGAAGAATCACTTCTCTGTGTTCAACCTCAAACCCGGTGCGCACAATGGCCATACGGGCTCGCATGGCATACGGGCAACGACGAAATGAGTACAATATGGGCAAAGCAACTTGGCTTCCTTCCTCCAATCTCTTCACCTCTTGATATTACTTGAAATCCTCAGCGCTTAACAACAATAGTTAGGACATCGCCATCCTTGAGTTGGTGGTCAAGACCGACCCGTTGGTCGTCAAACTTAGCACTTGGACCACGAATTCGGGCGAACCGAAACTTCCTCACGAAGTCACGGTGAAGTTTAATGCAGATATTTTGAACCGTAGAATCATCCTTGACAATAAGGGGTTCTTCCATGTCAGCCTCTTGCCCTTGTGGCTTGAGGTAGACTCGCATAAATCCAAGGTTGTCATAGATGAAATCCTTCATTTCTTCTAATCCGATATCCTTGAAGGCTGAAATGTTCATCACGGGCCATTCTTCAGGTAAAGCTGCCCGTGCTCTTGCGATATCATTGTCCGTAGCGATGTCAATTTTGTTAATTGCAATAACTGCAGTTTCGTAAATACGATTTCCTGCGAGACAGTCAACGATTTGTTCAGCGGTAGAATCTTCACGAAGCGTGACTAGAGCAGAGGTGTATCCAAAGGAACGGATGATGTCTGCCATTTCTTCGTTCGTAAGGTGAGTCTGCTCAACCGTACTGCGGATCTCAACACCTCCCCGGTCGGTTCGTTTGATGAAAATGGGGGGTTTCTCTTCGTTCAGGCGAAGTCCAGCATTGTGAAGTTCTCGGTGTAGGACATCAAAGTGCCCGTCTTGGAACGGGTCAACGATGTAGAGTACCATGTCAGCACTTCGAATGACATTGAGAATTTCTCTTCCACGTCCCTTTCCTTCCGCTGCTCCCTTGATGAGACCAGGCAAGTCAAGAATCTGAATTTTGGCTCCACGATGCTCCATGACTCCGGGAATACATGTGAGCGTGGTAAAGGCGTAGCCACCGGTTTCGGAGTGTGCATCCGTAACCTTGGAAATGAGGGTTGATTTACCCACTGAAGGGAATCCAACCAGCGCAACGGTAGCGTCACCGGATTTGCGAATTTCAAACCCTTTGCCGCCGCCGCTTGCCTTTGAGTGCGCAGCGACCTTCTCTTCCTTGAGTTTGAGTTGAGCAATTTTCGCCTTTAACTTCCCAATGTGAGCGTTAGTGGCCTTGTTTTTCTGGGTCTTATCGATCTCAGCGCGAATCAATTCGATTTGCTCTTTAATCGTCGCCAAGACAAGACCCTCCTGCTTCGGGGTTCAGCACGTCGTTCTTGAAGGCTCTTACAAAAAAGGCTCTTCAACGGGCCGATGGACTCAATCTCGTCGTGCAATAATGCTGGCTAAGAGAACGACCATCCCTGTCGCAGCAAGCCCGAGGGCAGGTACGGCTGGAGTTTCGTCTTCGACCTCGTCAGCGTCACATGCTGTACCGATCCCGTCGTTGTCTGCGTCGGCTTGGTCAGCATTTGCTACCAGTGGACAATTGTCGCTTTCATCAACAATTCCGTCACCATCATCATCGGCATCTGCATTGTTTCCAATACCGTCTTCATCAGTATCTGTGGTTTCATTGGCGTCGTTGTCAAAAGCGTCTTGAGTATCGTTCAGTCCGTCGTTATCATCGTCAGCGTCAGCGTTATCACCGATACCATCGCCGTCAAAGTCAGATTGTTCATTGACATCAAACGGGAATGCATCATCTGAATTATTCACCAAGTCGTTGTCATTGTCATCATCGCAAGCGTCCCCCATGTTATCGTTGTCAAAGTCCTCTTGGTTTGGATTTGCATCATCGGGGCAATTGTCTACATCGTTGTTAATTCCATCAGAGTCCAGATCAACATCTGCACCGGATATCATCATGGCTTGTTCAATTACAATATCCACAACAGGCCGGTCGTATTGTCCAGTGGCCATTTCACTGATTGAATCGACCACAGATGTGCCGTCGATGACCTTGCCGAACACGGTGTGTACTCCATTTAGATGAGGTGTTCCAGGAGTTCCATCCGCACCTACTGCGTCAGAGTCAACAATAAAGAATTGAGAGCCAGCGGTATTTGGTTGCATTGTTTTTGCCATAGAAAGCACATAAGGCGAATGAATCAATCCATTATTTGCTTCGTCCGGAATGGTCCAAGCATTTGAGCCGCTTCCACTGCACGAGGAGTTATTGGAGGCCTGGCCGTTACAGAATCCTTGCCATGATGCAGCATGGCCTCCAGTTCCATCAAAATTCATGAAATCGCCACCTTGAATCATGAAATTATCAATAACTCGGTGGAAGATTGTGTCATCGTAACAACCCATGAGGCTTAGGAGGGCGAAGTTCTCTGCATGAATTGGGGCAGCAGAGTGATTCAGTTCAAATGTGATGCTTCCAAGATTGTTGCCCATTTGGAATTGAATGTATTGTGCGGTCGTAGTTGCATCAGTAGTACATCCATTGGCACTGTAGTCGTGTCCAAAGTCAAACAAAGTATTGACTGATGATGATGCAGAATTGGGGGGCGGAACATCGTCCATTGCAGTCACGGTTGCAGTGGTTGTAATGCTTCGTACTGTATCGGAATCGACTCCTGCATCCCATGCAACACTGACATAGAAGGTTGCATTTTCACCGGCTGGCAAATTGAGATAGGCTGGAGCGTTCACCTCAAGGCCATCTCCGGTAACTTGAATGGAGATAGTTTCGTTGTACGTTGTTGGGTTTGTTGCGATACACTCAAAGGATTCGTTTCCTGCAGCAAGAGGGTCGGTTGGCATGTAAGTTTCTGAGCATTCAAGGGATACAGCAGCACCGGCAACTTGGGCATTCGCATTCATTGGAAGGCTTAGCAGCGATAGGCAAAAGAGGATTGTAAGGATTCTGCGCATGGATATACCATGTGTTCAGCATACAAAGCACTTTCCGAACCCATAGCCCTTGAAATGTATGAAGCGATGGCCTCAAACGAGACCGTTGTTTCCACAAACCCATGGGGCTTGAGATGATTGGACTTCTTGTCCACACCCCAACTCTCAATTTGCTCATGAATTGCTCTTGGGCTGAACTCGCAACAGGTATGACTGCTGGCTCTTTTCGTGACCAACGGCCGGAGCAGGACCATCAGTTGACCAACAGTTTTGCTATCGATGCTGAGGCTGAACTCTTGGACTGGATGGACGAGCAAGATGTTGCGGGAGAACACTCTGTCCGAGAAGCACTTTTGTCATGTCAAGACGGTGAAGAAGGCCTACTTTTGCTCATGAAGTGGGCCAGCCCAGGTCAATGGGAAGTGTGGGAAGGCCGTGCGTTTCTCTACCTTGAAGAGGCCTTGCGAAGTGAAGTCGGAGACATTCACGAACTCTACACTCAACAGATTTGGAACAAGGTCCATGCTAATCTCAAAGGTATAGCCGCTGAAGAATATGCTGACCGTGTGGTTTTGAATTGGATGGGGCGAAGGAAAGCCCTCGGTGAATCGATTGATGAAAAAGACGATCCGAAAATTGTTCCAACCTTCCAAGCACATAGCCGTGCATCAAAATCGCTGGTCTATGCAGTTAACCGTGCGGCTGATGAAGAGGATTTAGAATGGGTTCTGGGACGAGAACATCTTGAGGCTACAAAATGGGGCTATGGTGAGTGGAATCTCTCGGCCTATCTTCATTCATCCTAAGCGTGGGGTTCAAAATCCATGCGCGGAACCGGCAACTGATGTCCGACGAATTGTCTGAAGAAGCACCGGTCGACGAAACCGAGGTGGAAACACAAATCCCACCAGCAGTGGAAGAGGAGATTTCCGAGCCTTCAACAGAAGAAGAGCTTGAGGTCGAGGTTGAAGAAGAGCGTGATCCTTTGGAAGTAGCCCTTGAGCGTGCCGAGTTTGCAGAGAAAGAAATCGCCTACAAGGATGCAGAAATTCAAAATGTTCGCAAGCGGATGATGGGTGAAAAAGCCGAATTGATTCAGTACGGCGGAATGGGTCTTGCTCGGAGAATGTTGACCATTCTCGGTGATGTTGACCGTGCAATGGTGGGCATTGAAGCCGATGACGAGAGCCCAATTGCACAAGGCTTGCGCTTGTTGCGAAACAAAATGTGGCATGAGCTCCAGTCGGACGGTGTTGTCGCTATTGATGCAAAGAATGCCTCTTTCGACCCTGCCAAAATGGAAGCGATTACGACCATTCCTTCTTCCGAACAATTTCCTACTGGAACCGTTGTTGATGTTTTAGAACAGGGCTACTTGTACAAATCAAAGGTCATTCTTGCTGCACGAGTTGTCGTTGCTTCGGATTGAATTATCCTGCGTGTACGCCGGTATCAAACGTGGAACAGCGGAACATCGCATCGTTTTCTATCAACCATTCAATGATTGGTTGTGGAACGCTTGTTTTCAGAACTTCGCGAGCAGCGTCGTCCTCGAAAACTGTTGAGAGCATGCGAATTGTTTGACGAACTCTCCATCCTTCCAGCGCCTCACGCTGAGACAAATCAATCCGTTCAACAGTCCATCCGCTCTCCTCATAGAGAAGAGCAGTAGGTTCATCTGAGGTGACTAACACTCCTTCTCCGTGTATTGTTGTTGCATGCTTCACCCAATTTGGGGGGTCGTTGATGTCCTCGATGCCAACCACTTCGAGTACGACATGTTCTGCTTCCGCCCAAGAGCGAATCATCATCTCTCGCTCGGCAAAGGTCCATGGATTTCTCGCTTCCCATTCGGCTTGAGATGAACCTATGGCCACGATCAATTCACCTTTCTCACCGGCATGCTCGGCTGCGGCTTTAACGAGGGATGCATGTCCAAGATGGAACGGCTGAAACCGTCCCAATACGATACATCGTGTCATTGCGTCCCCTCACTGGAAATAGGATTTCACGTCAACTTCTGGAAGTTCTAGCCCGAATTCCTCAAAACATGCAAGCATTCGGATGCAGCCTTCAACCATTTCTTCAACTGGAGTTTCACCCATTGAGCCAACACGAAACATCTTGCCCTTAAGATGGTCTTGAGCACCTATGACTTGTGTATCGTACTTGTCCTTGAGTGCAGAGCGCCACGAGTCGTCAATTCCTTCTGGATACATGATTGCCGTGACGGTATCGCTGCGCTGTCCTTCATCAGCAAGCAGAACAAAGCCCAAGTCAGAAAACAGATTTCGAACTCCTTTTGCTAAACTTGCACAACGGTTCCAGCGGGCTTCGTTTGTTTCTTCCTTAAGGATTCCAAGCGATGCGGACCAGCCCATGGCCAAGTTAATCGCAGGAGTCCAAGGTGTTTGGTCGTCGTCCCCTTTCTTGAGAGCTGACATCATGTCAAGGTAATACCGAGGATTGTTATCGTTTTGAGCATGAATTGCGTTCATGCGTTCCACGCAGTGTGGACTGACTGCAACTGCTGCAATCCCTGATGGTCCTGCCGTGCATTTTTGTGCACCCATGACCACTGCTTCAGCCTTCCATTCAGCCGGATGAACCGGCATTCCTCCGACAGATGTGATTCCGTCAAGAATGAACGATGTTTCATGTCGCGCACACATTTCAGCAATTGCAGCAGCATCTTGGGTAATTCCCGTACTTGTTTCGTTATGACAAATTAAGACCGCTTCGTAGCACTTACGTTCCAATTGTTGTTCCAATTCGTACAGGTCAAAGGAGCGCCCCCATTCGTATTTGAGATGTTTTACATTACAGAATTGCTCACAAATTTGTGCTACACGTTCTCCGAATTTCCCGTTGGTAGGGACGAGAACCAAATCGTTTTGACGGAAGCGATTTGCAACCACCATTTCCATGGCCGCAGTTCCGCTTCCAGAAACAACGACAACCTTGTACCCGTCTTCACCAGTCCACGATTGATTCTTCATTTCAGGTACTGAAGGACTGAGGTTAAACGCATAACGGAGACCCGAATTCAAGCCTGCCATAACCTGTCTGAATTCCGGCCCACGAGCAGTCATCACGGGTGTAGCCATGGCTTGCAAACAAGCATCATTCATTCGTACCGGGCCGGGGACAAGAAAGCAGTCGCCACTGTGGGACATGATTCGTTGGCAGGCATGACGGTTCTTGAAGTCAATTGTACATCCACCACTCATGTCTTGTTTTCAGCACCAGGCGTTGGACTGATAGGGAAGAGGTGTTAGGGGCAACCATGCTCAGTGTCGGCTTGGCCATGCTTCAAGGCGCCCGCCATGAGCATGCGGAAGCATTACGCGGTGCTGCAGGCGAGTTGGGTCTTGACCTAAATATCGTTGAATGCCGTCGTGCGTCCCATGTCAATTCGGATTTAGACGCATTGATTTTACCGGGAGGAGAATCCACAACCATGCGAATCGCCAGTCAACATGAATCGCTTTTGGAAGCGCTCTTTGATTGGATGAATTCCCATCCGGAGCGACCAGTGCTGGGCACCTGTGCAGGGGCGATTTTGATGGCTTCACCTGGTGGCCAACGAACACCATTTTTGCAAGCCTCCATCGAACGAAATGGTTGGGGTCGTCAACGCCAATCGTTTGAATCGATTGTTGATGTTATTCTTGAAACCCCATCGGGTGATGCCTGTGATGTCGCTCCAGCCGATCGTGATGTGTTTGCCCATCAACCATTGGAGATGCAATCTCAGGCAGCATCCTCCACAGACGAAGGGTTTCCTGGTGTATTCATCCGAGCGCCAAGATTCGTAGCCGAGGAGATTTCTTGCACTCCAGTTGCTATGCTGGGTGATGAAATCGTTGGGGTCCTCGACGGAAAGCGTTTGGGTCTAACCTTCCATCCTGAATTGACTTTGGACCGACGGTTTCATCGGTGGTTGCTCTCTCAGGCAACGCATACCAAGGGGGCAGAATGATGCGAAGTTTACCTATGGCTACCGAGATTCTACCCGCAGAAGACGGTGAGGCAGAGGGTTGCATTCAATGTCAACAAGGAAGTAAATTGGTTCTCTTTGTCACGGGGAAGTGCCATTGGGGTTGTGATTACTGCCCACTTTCCGAAAACCGTAGAGAGACTCCTGACATGTTTGCAAATGAGCGCCGATGCACAAGTTGGGATGAGGTCATCGAGGAAGGCCAAGCAATGAACGCAACCGGTACAGGAATCACCGGAGGTGACCCGATGCTGGATTTGGAGAAAACACTCGAAGCAGTCCGACAACTGAAGGCTGCATTTGGCCCCGAACACCACATTCACGTCTATACTTCAATCCCGTTTGACCCGCTACGTGCAAAGGATTTTGGCGAAGCCGGGTTGGATGAAATCCGTTTTCACCTGTTGAGTGGGACGACTGACAAATACCGTGCTACGATGGAAGCGTGTAGCCAGCATGACATCACTGTTGGTGTTGAACTACCGTGTGAGCCCGATAATGAGGAAGGGCTTTTCGCCCTCCTTGACGAACTTGAAACAGTCCCGGTAGAATTCCTAAATTTGAATGAATTAGAAATCACAGTCGGCAATCAAGAAAACATGGACGTAAGAGGATTCAATCTTAGCGGTGGAATTACTGCTGCGGCTGAAGGTTCTGCAGAACTCGCTCTGCGGTTGAAAGAAGCTGCCCAAAATAAGTCGTATCACCTGAAGTTCTGTACTGCAAAATACAAAGATGCAGGTCAATTAAGGAACCGTTTCAAGCGTCGTGGTCAGGCTACACTGCGACCATACGAAGTGCTCAGTGATGATGATACCATTCTGTTTGGAGCCATTCCTGCCCAACTTCAAGATGCGAACGATGATATCAGTGAACTCAAACAAGAATTGGGAATCGCTGATGGATGGATTCGCTACGATGGGGCAACACAGCGCATTGAATTGCCCCTTACGCTCGCAGAGGAACTGGCTGAGGTGCTTGTGGTGCCTGTGATGCTCGTGGAAGTGCATCCAACTCATGAACGTCTTGAAGTTGGGCTTGTCCATCTGAACCAGCACCGTTGAGGACAGTATGGCTTAAACCCGTGAGGCGGGTGGGCGATTTACCTAGGGCTCGTGGTCTAGGGGTTATGATGTCGCCTTCACATGGCGAAGATCGAGAGTTCGATTCTCTCCGAGCCCACCATCTGATCCCATAGGCCGAATTGAACCAGCCGTGAACAATTCAAATTCAAACGTTTAGTTCATTGACGTAGATTCAATTCCGACCGAGCCCATATGGAGGCTCCACTGTATGTTGGACTCTACAATACCAATCTGAACTGGGACGCTACAGCAACGGAAATGATACAACTCCGAATAATATGACAAGCACCAAAGAGAACCTGCTTGGGCTACTTTATTGAACGACCGGCACCCAGTAGCATACATGGGCTTTCTTGACCAGGTCGATTTCGGCGTTTTCAAGGAGAAAACAACATGGCAGGCATTTGGAATCGCCCTCGTCATGTTTGCATCCATTTCCTTTGCAGCCTTATCGATGTTTGACAGCATGGATGAGTTGTTCCAATCCGATGCAGAACCGGCACCAATTCCAAATCTTGTCTTTGAATCTCTCAACCGTTCTGATGTTGAAGCTGGTCTGACCAACGAGACCGGTTGGTTCAACCTTGACGATCATCGTGGGAGTATCATCATATTGGATTTGATGGCCCGAGATTGCAGCAACTGTCACGCCGTGCAGGCTCATCTTGAGGAGAACATGAACGAATGGCAATCGATTGCAGCCGAAAACAACACGTCGCTGAAGATTTTTGCATATGGTGCATGGTACAGTGAATCCATTGAGTACATGAATGAGAGCAAGAAAGAGTACACGGTCCCATTGTATCCAACAGGCTTTGGTTCAACTGAGGCAGCCATTCTTGAAGACGGGTCAACAACTGACCCTGTTCGTCTTTTTACAACGAAAGGTGCAGGACAAATACCAGTTGTCATGATTTTGGACAAAGAAGGGTACATCATTGAGCAACAACCAACGGGAACGCCTGCCGACGGTTGGGCTTCCTTTGAAGGGACCCTCATGACAGCACTTTCTGAAGATACGACCGAGACATTTGATTCAAGAATTGGATGGGAAGAACCCAGCACTTCGATTGCTGCAGTGTTCGCCCTCGGTATGGTCTTGTCCATTCTCGTTTATTTTTCGCCCTGTGCCTTCCCTGTGCTCCCCGGATTTATCTCGTACTATCTCTCACTTGGTGCTAGGGAAGATGAATTAATTGAACAAGGGAAGTTGAAAACTGGCATGCCAAGTTCGTTCAACATTGGCCTTCTTTCAGGACTTGGAATGTGGACCTTCTTCGGCTTCATAGGAATTCTAGCCCTAATCATGGGTGAGTTTTTCGCTTCCTCCGGTATTATCCATACCATCGCAATATTCGTGGCCATTCTTCTCATTGTGCTCGGTTCAATGATGCTACTTGGGGTCACGTCACACGTAATGGGATTCGTTCAGAACTGGGTCGATAAATACAGTACAACAGAGATGGATGAAACCTTCACTCCCCGCCGTAATATGTATCTCTATGGCATTGGATATGCTGCTGCATCAATTGATTGTACGGCAGCCGCCGTTCTCCCCTTCGTCATCTTTTTGGGAACACTCGGTACCACCGCAATCGCATTTGGTGTGGCAGGATTGATGGCTGGCTTACTGATTTTGATGGTGATTGTAACCATGCTGGTTGGCATGGGTCGCCAAGTCATGATCAATTTCTTGCGAAGAGCTACGGGCATGATCAAAATGGTCGGCTCTTGGATGATGATTATGGCCGGAGTTGGACTCACCGTTTATCTCACAAATCCTCAAGCAGTGGGCGCTTTACTTGGTTGAGTTGTTGAACACAAAAGTACCAGCCACCGAGAGCAAGTACCGTTCCAGTTATTGCATCAAAGATGTAATGTTGCTTGATTCCCATGGTCGATAGGGCCAGAAGGCTCCAACATATTCCAATACTAATAGAACTAAATTTGGTCCACTTTCCGTCATTCATCATCCATCTACGCATGACAAGGATGATGAGTAGGCTCTGGAATACATGGAGAGAAGGCCATGAATTGAACGGTGGGTCGGCATCATAAAGGGATTTGAGGAGTGGGTCAAAGAGACCGTCATCAAGGGTGACTTGATCTCGTAGATTCACTTTCACTGGGGTGGCAATGAACACAACACAAGCCAGCAATGTTGAGAGTGTGAGGTAGATATGGAACAAAAATCCCTCTATTCTACGTTGCCCCTCTCCAGAACCGTACCAGGCAACGATTGGGAAGTAAAGGTAGAACGAAAAGTAGAACACGATTGTCCAAGGCATGTATGGAATCATATCATCAATGAAATTTTCAGGATTGAAGAGAGAGACACCCCTCCAGGCCGCAATCTGATTCGTGAGAATGTAAGGTACAGCTGCTGTTATGAGGTAAATGGAGAGTAAAAACAATGCAGTTCGGGGCCGTGACCATGAGAGATAGTTTGGAAACCATTTTTCGAGGATCCCCCGTGATACTGTACCGATATCTTTTGTCACGGCTTCACCCTTGTTGTCCTGTTCCACAGTGGGGGCAAACATTCCACTCGGGTTGTACGATTTGCTGGCATGCTGGGCATGGGTGGGGAACTGCAGGGGGGGCTTGTCCACCCTGCTGTCGGAGAAATTCTTGCATGACTTCAGGCGTTAGTGCGCCGTTTTCGGCAGCAAGGCGCATCATGGATTCTTGGAGGTCATTGGAAGTTTTCATTCGTTCCTTTTTCCGTTCTTGGACCTCGTTGAACAAGGACATGGCGACAGCAGTCTTATTTTCCATTTTCTTTGCATCAAGGTCGGCTCGGGCTTGGTCTCGTTTCAATTCTGCTTCCCAGACGGCTTCCTGTTTGCGCAATTCATGGAGTTCTTGTTCAACTTCAATCATAACTTGACCTTTTGCCTTTCCTCGTTGAATGTTCATTTCACATTCAATACGTCGTAGAGTGACTGATTCACGGTGAGCAAGTCGTTGAACCTCGGCTTCGGCCTGGGCCCCTTCGGTATCTGTGGCTGCTCTTAGGCTATGCTGGAGTGCAGAAAGACGCTCAAGGTCAGTTTGATGGGTAATCAGCATGGCTCCTAGCATGGTCAATCCCATGGTCTGGAGAAGCGGACGAAGTTCCTTGTCGCTGCGCATTTGGAACCTCTCTTGAAGTTCAAACCCTCTCAGTTGTTGAAGTGATTCAATCGCTGAAAGGCTTGGAGCAATTACACGGTGCGAGGCTTCTTGGCCGATGATAAGAGATAGATTGACACGGTCAAGTACAGGTGGCCTATTGGCAAAGAGATTGAGCAGTTTAGGGAGGTCACCCTTGCGAATTTGTAGCCGGAATTGGGCTACGCCTTTCGCAGTTTGTCCGTCCCCTAATGGGTGAATAAACGGTACGCTGATGTCCATAGGCCCCGTCATCGCAAAGAGCATTCGGCGGTCTTTGGCCTTCCGTCCCAAAAAATCTCCCATAAACCGAGCGAACCCTCCGCCGACGTTGCGAACGACTTCCTCGCTTAGAACATCTCCAATCTTACCGTTTTCAATGAATGCACAGGCTTCGTTAGGATTGAGCGTCACATCACTTGTTTTCCAAGTCTTAATCGTCTCAGTTTTCACTAAACGTGCTATTGTTTCTGGGCTGTCTCTCCATCTAAATGCCGTCATCGTATCCCCTCTAACTGTTGAGTCCATTCAAGAGTGTTGAACGTTCGCTGTAGAATCCTCTGCAGCTTGAAATCATTTGGTGGCACCGTTGAATGGTCGATGTCAGTTCATCGCTTCCTTGTTGTTGTGCCCGTTCAGAATCGTTTGAAAGATTCACTGCGTTTGTAACCATTTCAATCATCTCATGGTCGTGAACAATTAACGCTTTCAAATCCTTATTTGAGATGGTTCGTTGGCCAGAAAAGAATGCATGTTGCGTTCCAGATGAAGACTTGTCAACATCTTCGATGAGTGCATCGATCTCTTGCATGCACGACCGAGCATTGCGAACAATGTTCAGGTTATCCTCATCAACCGAACGGTCGTGAATGTTTTGCATGTGCTGACGCACACGAATCGTGGTGCGGACGATTTCATCTCGGATTTGTTTATCGGTTTCAACCCTTTTTCCTTTTTTGTACCCGCCGTATCCATTGAGAATGATTTGTACAGCGCGAGTGTACTTGATGATATCAGCCGGTGTTCCTATCATCATTCCTCACTATCCACTGCTTGTTCATCCTCCTTCATAGGAGTTGGTATGGTTTGGGATGATGAAAGAAGTTCCTTCCAAGAAATTACCCGGTCAGCCATAATCACTGCCTCTTCTTCATCATGGGTTACGTGAATCGTGGTAATACTGCGCGACTTTAACCGCTTTCGTGTATCTCTTGCCAGACGGTGACGTTGTTCTAAGCCAAGAGATGCGAAGGGCTCATCGAGTAACATAACGTTGGGTGACTGTAATAATGCCCGTGCAAAAGCAACACGCTGTGCTTCACCCCCCGATAGTGTCGTGATGTTTTTTCCTTCAGTTCCTGGCATGTCTACGAAATTCAATACTGCAGTGACCTGTTTGCTAAGTTCATTTTTGGATATCTCGTTGCCTCCGCCAAGAGCGATATTTCTTCCAACATTGAGGTGCGGGAACAGGACCGGTTGCTGGAACAGCATGGCGATGGTTGGCGAAATCACACCGTTTTCAATAATACCATCGTCGGTCCAGCGTTCACCTGCATCAGCCTCTATCAAGCCGCAACAAATACGCAATAAGGTGCTCTTTCCACACCCACTCGGGCCGAGTATAGAGACAATTTCTCCTTTCTCGCAACGAAGGTTGAGACCGTTAAACAAGGTCCGTTCGTCAAATGCTTTTGTCAAATTCTTTAGTTCAATCATTTGCATCACCTTGCTTCATTCTCAATTGTTCACTCAGCCATAATACAAACAATGTTGTTAGCATTAACGAGGCTGCAACAGCCATTGCTGTAGGCATGATGAGAGGGTCAAATTTCGGTCGGCCTAGCAACTGGTCTACCATAATGGACAATGAATCCCAGGAACCTACCCTGATCAACAGGTAAGTCGCTCCAAATTCGCCAAGCGAAAAGGCTAGGCAGAGGGATGCAGCCATTGTAAGAGGCGCCATCATTGAGGCTCCTTTGCTGTGCCACCATGACTGAAGGGGAGGGAGATTGAGAAGACGTACTTGTTCCTCAAAAGCAGGTTCAATTCTTGAAAATGCAGGCCGTAGCATTCGGACAAGGAAGGGTAAGACCAACATCACGTGAGGTAAAACGGGTAAGTAGCGATACATGAAAAGTTCAGGGTACCATCTCAGGAGGCCAAGAAGAACTCCCAGTCCAACCATCACTGCTGAGGCAGAGAGGGGAATCATACAGAGTGTGTCAAGCAGTGATGCCAAACGCTTTTTCCCGTTGTTTTCAAGTCTGTGAAACATCGATGCAAGTATGTAACCGATTGGAAGAGCAATGACCAACGTTAGGGCTGCATAGACGAGAGAGTTTTGAAGCGCTTCAAGGAGTGTAAGTGTTGATGCGTCTCCCGTCCAGGCACGCTGCCATCCCTCAAGCGTCCAATGGAATTCAGTGTGGCCATTCTGCGAGGTTGCTCGTGTTCTAAACGACGCAACAACAACCGAGACAAAGGGAAGCATACTCGCAAGCAGCAACAAATAGACGATAAATCGGGACTTTAGTGGAGGCGTTCCACGTTTCTTGCGGTTTGTATGCTCCTCGTGAATTGAAATCGTCATGGTATGTTTTCGTTCAAGAAAACCTGCGCCAGCGAGGATTGTTAGCATCAAAAGTGCTTGCAGTCCAGCGATTGCCAGCACGCCAAGACTCGTATCAACTCTGTAATTATAGATGCCTGCAGAACCCCCGAGATCTGCAAGCAAGGATTCAAGCGTGTTGAAATCGGGTGTTAACCATTTGACCAGTGCGAAAGATGTGAAAGAAAAAAAGAACGCATACGTTGCAGCAACAGCCACGCTTGGGCCAAGGACAGGCAACCAGAGATGGCGTATTCGGCCCGATGCGGATTGGCCTTTCGGCAGCATCATGAGTTGTTCTTCCCATGCAGGATTGAGTTGAGCAATGACTGGTTCAACAAAGCGAATCATCAGAGAAAGGTTGAACCAAGCGTGGGCGAGGACAAGAGCGATCATATGACCTGGGTGTTGCCATCCAGTGGTTTCCGCAAGCCAACCAATGAATCCAGTTTCGCCCCTTAAGTCCAAACCAAACGAACTGAAGAGCCCACCGGGTGAGATTAGAGCGAGGAAACCAGCGGCCGCAACAATCGGTGGCGTGACAAAAGGAAGATAGAACAGGGCTCGCTTTGAGCGGATTCCTCGCCATTGATAGCGACCCAATGACCACGCTACGGGGAGGCCAAGAACAACAGTTAGCAGTGTCGATAGAAATGCCTCTATGAGAGTGAAGCGGAGTGCATCCATGGCTCCGATTTGCTCAGGGAAGTGACGTAATGCTTCCAGCGGAGATACTTGGGTTACGCTCCAAAGGCGAAGAATGGCTAGAATGAGGGGAACGGTCCCAAGAAGAATGACACAGAACAGAGTGAGCCATTGAACTGTATGCATCACATTTGCTTGAGCAGTATTGCGTTGCTTCAACGCCATATATTCATCTCACTGGGTTGCGGTTTGCCATTGGCTCAACCATGTTTCCATGTCTTGCGCAATGCGTTCCATCGATACGTTTGCGTTCATCGTAGGCGTGTCTGTGTGCCACGAGTAGCCATCAGTATCAGGGAATGTAGGGTTTTCAAGGACTGAGAGCATCAAATTGTTTTCAGGCATGTTCCGGTTCACCTCCTCAGAAAGGAGAAAGTCAAGGAAGGCATTGGCTCCGTTGACATTAGTGGCTCCGTTTGTCAGGGCTGCGTATTCAACTTGGTGGAAGGTGGAGCGCTCAAGAGTAATTGAGGTGGAGTGGGTGCTGTTGCCGCTGTAGTATGCTTCAACTCCGGGTGAATGACAATATGACACAGTGAGGAGCGAGTCACCAATATGGCCGTCAATCCATTCACCGTATCCACCGGAATAGTGAATCTCATATGCCTCAGTCCAGCCTGAAGTGAAACGTGCATCATTCTCAGCCATGGCGTTCCACCAATCAAAAGCATTGGTAGTTTCGTTCTCATCATGCTCAAAGTAGTCAATTGTAGCAATCATAAACGCCCTACCTGGCGAAGAGGTTACGGGAGATGGGAATGAGGTCTTTCCGTTCCACTCCGGACCGGTAAGTTCCCACAAATCTTCAGGGAGTGTTCGCTCGGTTTCGTTTAGACCATGTTCATCTACATTGAGGCATACGTCGCCCTGGTCAAAGGGCAAAGCGTACGTTCCGGAATACGGTTCCATGGCTGACGGATCAAGCGATGGAGCTACTGTTGAGTGAGGTTGAAGCAAGCAAAAGTCAAGGGCAGTCTGAAGATAGGTATTGTCTAGTCCAACAGCTAAATCCGATTGCGGGGTTCCTTGGGTTTGCAACATTTGTTCTAGAATTCCTCCAGCATCATCGGCTAAAATGAGTTCTACCTCGTAACCGGTGCTATTGGTAAATTCATCTAGCATGGATTGAGAAAAGGCAGTGATGTCGTATGTTAGGATACGAACTGTGGATGAATTTGAGGTACTTGTTTCGAGGACTGTACAGCCGTCGTTGGTATTTGTCACAGGTTCCAAACATCCGCTTAGCGGTGCGAATAAGAGCAAGAGTATCAAGGAAAATATACGATCCTTCATGTTTGTTCACTCCGTATTCATTGCATCGATGATGACGTGGCAGCGTTCCACGAGTTCGGATGTAGTTGTTCCTAAGATGTATAATGAAGGCTCCCACCCAAAAGCACCTTCATCAATGAGGATGTCAAGAGTTCCGTGTTGCTGTTGCAATTCTCCTTTTGGTGCGAATCCTAACTCAAACCCAAGTTCGTCTGAAATGTAATCAAGGTCACCTTGGTCTACCATTCCATCAACCATTGGGGGTCGCAAATTCAGAATTGCAGTTTTGCTGCTGTCCGTTTCACGAACACGCATGAGGAGATTAGCAAGGTGATTGGAGGCTCCAAATACAGGTGTTTCATGCCTTCGCAATACTCCTTCAACCACGGTCATTCGACCGGGATATGCGGCTACTTCCTCCACCGTAGTTGCTTGATTTGTACAAGCAGCCATATTCATGCCAACGGCAGGCATGTAAGAAGAAAGTCGTTTCAAATCCAATCGACCAGCAGACCACTCAAGTCTCCTCAAAATTGCTCCTGAAGCCTGGTCCGCGTCAAGGTTCATGCCGGTAAGCGTTTTGTCATATCGAATATTCTGATTTCCTGTAAATTGGAATTCAATGATCAGTCGCTGACGAATTACTTCGGATTCCTTCCCCATCTGGGTCATTGAATGTGCAAGTTCTTGTGCCCAGCCGTCAATTGTGACCTCATCTGCGGTAGCCCCGAGTTCTTGAGCCACTTTGGTGATTTGCCGTGATACGGTGCTCTGAGTTGAGCCTGTGGCTTTTGCAATCTCCATTTGAGACCATCCATTTGCTCGGAGTTCTTTCGCAAGTTGTTGATGGAGCCGGTCCAGCCATTTGTTCCCAATCGTGCCTAGCATGTTCTCTCCCAACACTGCTTCTTTATTCAAACTTGCTGAAAGAATATGCAATGTGAATTGAAAAAGTGGTGAAAAGGGGGTTAAATCATACCGTTTTGGAACTAAATGTGCTTCGGCTCTGAACGATGGATATGGGATTTGATGTTGAGTGGATTTGAGAAAGAATGCGCATGTTCCTCAGTGGTTTGGCGATGATATACGTAATAATAACACCACCTTATTGGGACTCTATGCAACATTTATTCACTATGAATATCCTGTTAGGCAAAAAGAGTAGATTGGCTTGCGAGTCGGTTTCAAAAACCATAATTCGAACGAGATAATCACTTACAAGCGAAATATTTCGTCTCTTTTTTGAACCAGTTTTACAATCAGCCTCATAAGTCTCCGGTGATGCCCGTCACATGGAGACCAACATGGATACTGAGGCGTTCATCAACGAAATTGCCAATCGCTTGGTCCACTACATTGATTCTAAAGATCAAAACGAACGGGTCAATCCTGCCCAAGGCGCAGCCTCATTGAAGAGAGTGCTGGACGTTGCAGTCCCCCTAGAAGGTCTAGGAATGGATACAGTTCTCGATGACCTTGACACGTTCATCGCAAACAGCGTGAAAACACACAGGGCAGAATTCATGAATCCGCTGTGGGGTGGATTGTCGTTACCTGCACTGGCGGGCGAGATCATTGCATCTGCTACGAACAATTCCATGTACACGTTTGAATTATCGCCTATCGCAACCCTCATTGAGCAAACAGTTCTGAAAAGAATGTGTGAGATTGTTGGTTTCGCAGATGGTTTTGGAACCCTGACAACAGGTGGCTCCAACGGGAACATGATCGGTATGCTCTGCGCTCGCGAACATGCTATCCCAGGTTCAACTAAAACTGGTTTTGATGGAAGTAACATGGTTGCGTTCGTTTCTGCTGAATCACATTATTCTGTTCTAATGGCAGCAAATGTTATTGGAATCGGCCATCAAAATGTGATTAAGGTTCGTTGCGATGAAGATGGACGAATGCGCCCCGAAAGCCTGCGGGAAGAAATAGAATTTACGATTAAAGAAGGACGTACACCGTTTTGCGTTGTTGCAACCTCTGGAACTACCGTTAGAGGCGCATTTGACCCTCTTGACGACATTGCAGATATTGCCCACCAGCACAATCTTTGGTTCCATGTGGACGCAGCTTGGGGCGGCACCTGCATGTTTTCCCCCACTCATCGCACGCTCATGGATGGAATCCAAAAGGCCGATAGTATCTGTTGGGACGCTCACAAAATGATGGGCTTGCCATTAATCTGTAGTACCTTCCTCATCAAGAAGCCTCAAGTTCTCAGGACCTTGTGCGGCCATGCTAATGTTGCTCACTATCTCTTTTTAGATGATGCTGAGTATGATGACCTTGGACGCTATTCGCTTCAATGCGGCAGGCGTAACGATGCCCTCAAATTATGGCTTGAATGGAGAGTTCGTGGAGATGCGGGTTGGTCGAAGATGGTAGACCGGTACATGGACCTTGCAGCACATCTTGAATCCTCAGTCAATGCTCATCCTTCGTTACAACTGATGTCCTCTCGTATGTGGACAAACGTATGTTTCCGATATGCCCCTTCAGGTACGGAAATGGACCTTAACGAACTCAATGGGGAATTGAGAAATCGCCTGATTCAAGAGGGTCAGTTTATGGTGAGTCGGAGCAATATTGGTGACGATGTTATTCTTCGGCCAGTTATTTCAAATCAAAATGTAACCACTGAAAGTCTTGACCGATTGGTCGCCGCAATTCTACGACACGGAGATGAAATCCTGCGTGGTTTGCCCTCCATGAATTGATGGAATGTTGAACCGATGTTTATTTGACGGGCCGTTTTCCGATGGTTATGAGCGACCAGCCACCCGTACGGACTGCCCTCTTTGACGAACATCTCGCTTTGGAGGCGAACATGGTCGATTTCCATGGTTTTGAACTACCAATTTGGTATTCCAACATTAAAGAAGAGCACCTTGAAACCCGTCGCTCTGCAGGTTTATTTGATGTGTCACACATGGGTTCATTCAGATTCAAAGGAGACCATGTGCGTGAATGGCTTGAGGGTTTGGCTACGCAACGTGTGACTGCTATAACGCCCACACGATGTGCTTACACTCACTTTCTCGATGAGAACGGCCACCTGATTGACGACATGATTTTCGCAGTTGTAAATGAGACTGAACTTCTTGGAGTTCCAAACGCTTCAATGATTGATGTGATGTGGAATTGGTTCTCAAAACACCTCCCAGAAGATGGTTCGGTAGTTTTGGAGAATCTTTCCGATGAAATGTCAATTCTGGCCCTTCAGGGTCCAAAAGCGAGAGAAATATTCGCTTCTGTTATGGGTGACGACCAACATGCGGCTCGGTTCAAATGGCGAGAATTAACTGAGAATCCACTAGGAATTTCAGGCTGGATTCAAGGTACTGGTTATACCGGCGAGGCGGGATATGAAATTTTTATTCCAAACGAAGATGCACCGGTGCTTTGGAGGGCACTGATCGCATCAGGCGCAACACCGGTCGGACTCGGAGCCCGGGATACTTTGAGGCTGGAGAAAGGTTTTCTCCTCTCGGGTGTGGATTTCTGCTGGCCTCCGCTTAGCGGAGAGGCTGATTCCTCCTTCCTTGCTAGAGATTCATGGGAGACAAACGTCCCATTTGGCTTGGATCTCGAACATGAATTCATTGGACGCCACCGTGTAACAGGCCATTCTGAAGACGATGCCCGTTGGTGGGGTGTGCGGTATGTAGAGAAGGGTCCTCTTCCACGTCCAGGAAAAGAAGTCGTCCTTGATTCAGGTGAATCTGTGGGCCGACTTACATCTGGCGCTCCTGCTCCAAGCCTGGACAATCTTGGGATCGGTATCGGCTATTTGCATGGGGTCCAAGAAGGGGATGAAGTTCTCATCGTTGCGAGTCCACGCAAATCGGTTCGGGCCGTTGTTGTCCGCCCGCCGTTTTTCTAAAGTAGACTCAGAACTGGTTCCATTGCAGCCATCCATCGCAACTGTTCACGTTCGCCGGTATGGTTCAATTCAACGCTCATTCCTTTGGAGTTTAACAGGGCATTTTTCACTGAATCCAGGTTGCCCCACTCTGCACAGATACCCATTGTTTCCAACGTTGCTAATTCACCCATCAAACATCCATCGTTCACGACACTCGGTACTCCATGGGCAGCAGCATCGAACATTTTGACAGGGATTGCTCCTTGAATGATATTTCCCCGAAGAGGGGAATACATTGCGTACATCACATCAATTTCTTGTATGATTTCACCGAATTCCTTGCTCGTAAAAGCCCCGGTAATCGTTGCTTCAATCTCTCCGGCCTCTACAGCGTCCATCATCATTCGTCGTACCTTTGGTGCTGCTGTACCATCCCCAGCAATTCTGAGTTTGGGCCGCTCCAAAACGGGTAATTCCTTGATGCTTCGGAGAAGCAGCTCAAACGATTTTAAGTCACGAATCCGACCGAGGTATCCGACAGTCCACCCCTCAGTTGCTCCAGGTGATGGTTCAGGGAAGGGTGGCATAGGGCGATTCTCTACAACTTCTCCAACCAGACCGTGATGAGCAAGCCATTCAACAAACCCGCGTTGCGTACCCCCTTCGATCCCTTTGCTTGATGTGATGATACATTCAGCGTGTTTTGCACGATTCAACATCTTTTGTTTGAATCTGCGACTAACGAGAGTCCTTGGCAAAGAATTTGGAGATTCCATTCGAACCCATGTGTGTTGAAGGTCGTGCATATCAAACACGAAAGGCACTGACTTAGCACGTTTTAGAGCAGTTCCAATTTTGAGGGTATCTGCATCGTGGCAATACACCAATCCTGGGGGCTCATGAAGGAGTGTATCGCGAACTTGGCGAGTGAATTTCTTCAAGCCAAGAAGCGTGGATATGCTTCCTCCGTAGGGGACCTTCCCTACGCGATATCTCATGATTCTGACGCCGTTAATGTTCTCGCTCAGTGGGTGAGATTCCGTTCGGTCAAATGCATGGACTGTGACCCTGTATCCTGCCTTGGCAAGCCAACTGGCGTGACGTAAAACTCTCGGGTCCGGAGCACATGGATTGGTCACTACCATCGCCACTCGGACCATGACTTTGCGAGACAGTCCACCGCCATGAGGTGTTCCCTCGATTCATGTGGTTCAAAGCAATGCATTATGAGCGGGACGCGCATGGATTTCATCATACACCCGTAGGGTGAGGTGATTCCAATGGTTGACCAACTTCCAAACCTTGGCCGTGAAGATGAAATGTTGAAGGCAATGGGTCTCCAAAATATGGAAGATTTGTTTTCGGATATTCCCGATGATGTGAGGTTCAAAGGTCCCCTTCCGCTTCGCCCTCCGCAATCCGAAGAAGAGATTCTCAGCGATGCCCGCCGCCTTCTTGGAGCCAACATTTCTATGGGCAGTCGTACTTCCTTCTTGGGAGCTGGGTTGTACCGCAACTACATTCCAGCATCTGTATTTCAGCTTGTGACTCGTGGCGAATTTTTGACTGCCTACACTCCTTACCAGCCTGAAGTTAGCCAAGGTATGTTGCAAGCAATGTGGGAATTCCAGTCTCTTATCTCTGAGTTGGTCGGACTTCCAATTGCAAACCTATCACTCTACGACGGCTCCACTGCAGCCGCTGAGGCCCTGACCTGCGCAGTTCGTGTTCATAACAGAAAAGCAACTCAACCCAATACTGTTTATGTTTCATCATTGACCTCGCCCGACAAAATGTCGGTTATGGAAAATTACTGCCAGGGTGCCGAGATCACCATCAAGACACTCGAACACAACGATGACGGAACACTCAATCTCGACTCCTTAAACGACGCTGCTGGCTCATGTGGCGTTTACCTTGAACAACCAAACCCGCTCGGCGTACTCGATGAAGGTCTAACCAAAACAAAAGAGATCGTAGGCGAACATACGGCGCTTATCGTTGGAGTCCAACCCGTTTCGCTCGGGATGGTTGAAGCACCCGGCCATTATGGAGCAGATATTGTCGTCGGCGAAGGCCAACCCCTTGGAAGCCCTGTGACTGCAGGGGGGCCACTGTACGGTATTTTCGCTTGTAGCAAACCCTACCTCCGTTTGATGCCTGGCCGAATTGTAGGCCGTTCTGTGGATGTTGACGGAAAAGAAGCGTATTGCCTCACCCTCTCAACCCGAGAACAACACATACGTCGCCACCGTGCAACCTCAAACATCTGTACCAATGAGACTCTCATTGCCTTAATGGGCGCCATGCACATGGCTTTACTTGGCCCCGATGGCTTGCATGACCTGGCTTATCGAAACGCTGCTGCCTGTCAGAAAGCAAAGGAAGTTCTTGTTGAAACACCAGGTGTAAAAATTGTTCACGATGCACCTCACTTCAATGAATTCGCAATTGAAATTGAAGGTTCAGCTGAAGCCTGTCTCGCCTATCTTGACGATAACGGAATTATTGGTGGATTTGACCTTGGGCGCTGGTATCCATCCATTACCAACCAAATTCTCATCACGACAACAGACCAAACCACACAGCAAGATATCGAAGCCTTATCGGCTCAATTATCAATGTGGACAAGCCATCAGGGGGTGAGTGCTTGAGTCACCTTTTCAATCATAATGGTGCTCCAAACACCGGTTACAGTCAACCTCCAAGCATTGAAACTGCTACCAAACCTTCCATTCCTGCTGGACTCGTTCGGCGCCAGCGAGCACGCTGGCCTCGCCTTTCTGAACCAGAGATGGTGCGTCATTACACATGGCTCTCAAAGAGGAATTTTGGAATTGATACTGGATTCTATCCGCTTGGCTCCTGCACAATGAAGCACAACCCACGTGTGAACGAAGTCATTGCACAACTCCCCGGCATCGCAGACATCCACCCTCATCAGCCGGAACACCATCTTCAAGGCCTCCTTTCGATCTATTACGAAATGCAACATATGCTGGAAGTCTGCGCTGGTATGGACCAAGTTACGCTTCAACCGGTTGCTGGTGCTCAAGGTGAATTCACAGCAGTTCGCTGCATCCAAGAGTACTTCCGCTTGAAAGGCGACACGAAAAGAACGAAGGTTATCGTTCCAGATTCAGCTCACGGTACCAATCCTGCAAGTGCAGCTATGGCCGGTTTTGAAATCGTGGAAATACCAAGCCGTGTGGATGGTCGCATCGACCTTGATGCACTTCGTGCGGTAGCCGATGAAACCACTGCGGCAATGATGATTACAAATCCAAATACTCTAGGTCTGTTTGAAGCCGACATCTCTGAAGCGAGTAAAATCGTCCACGATGCTGGTGGGCAGATGTACTATGATGGAGCAAACTTCAACGCCATCCTTGGAATCACATCTCCCGGATTGATGGGCTTCGATGCTGTTCACTTCAACCTCCACAAAACCTTCTCACAGCCACACGGCGGTGGAGGGCCAGGCTCCGGCCCAATCGGAGTCAAAGCACATCTCGCTGAATTCCTACCGGGTCCGCTTGCTGACCGTCGCGCTCCAACTGCTGGAGAACAATCCACTGCTGTCGATGAATTCTGGTACCACTGGAGAGAGCCAGCCCACAGCATAGGTAAGGTTCAGCAATGGCACGGAAACGCAGGAGCAGTCATTCGCTGCTGGGCTTATTACAGGCGATACGGGTCAGGATTGACCACCATGTCCGAACACGCAGTATTGAATGCAAACTACCTTCGGTATGCCATCCACAAGGCTGCTCGAGATGAGGGCGTTGACCATCTGTTCGTAGATGGTGCAGAAACTGATGTAGCAAAGCACGAATTCACTCTCTCCATGCAGCCAGCAAAAGAACAGTTTGGAATCTCCGCAATGGATGTTGCAAAGGGTCTGCTCGACCGAGGTTACATGGCACCTACCGTTTACTTCCCCTTGGTTGTCCCGGAATGTATGATGATTGAACCCACAGAAACCGAATCCAAGGACACGCTTGATACCTTTGCACAGCACTTTGCTGAAGTCCTGAAGGTTGACGCGGAAACATTGCATGCTGCTCCAACAACAACCCCTGTTCGCCGTGTTGATGAGGTCTACGCCGCTCGTAACCTCTGCCTTCGTCATCCCTTTGATGATTGAAGAAGTTAAGCGAAAGTGCTAATGTGAAAATCCCCAGCGAGGCATATGTCCGTGGAGGAACGTCAGCGACCTGGGTGGGACTCTATTCCTCCAAAAGCAGACTTCACTGCCACCTTGTTCTTATTTGCCTGGGCCCTTTTACCAGTTGGTTTCATGTGCATGATGCTCATTTTCCACAGATTCGAATCCTTCCGACTTCCTCTTCTTGCCGTAAGCGAGGCCCTACTGCTGCTGACCTTTGCTAGTGGATACGCTCAGCGTAAGGGGAGTAAGTTTGATTCCAAAATGCAACTCAGTGGTGTGCTTCTTGGCGTTTCTGTAATCGTTCTTGCTGTTCTCTACCTCGGTGAACTTTCCCAGTGGTGGTGGATTGGGTATTCGTTCTGTATCGGCTCAGTACCCTATCTCTTCATCTCGCTCAACGGTCTTGCAGCCTGCGATCATGAGGTGTACCAGCGTCCATGGGATGCAAAAGAGTTGGTTCAAGTTAAGCATTGCATGACAGGTTGGGATATTGTTTCGGCTCGATGGAAAAGTGGTATCATGGCATCAAAAACAATCGGTGCAAGAACAGCTATCATGTACGGCAGTAAGGACGAGCAACAGTTGTTCCTGAACATTGAACTTCTCGCCACAAAAAGCGAAGCGTTTTCTGAAGGCGATTGGGGCGTCCAGTGGGGCGATTTCCCCACCTTTTCTCACAGTGAAGATGCTGAAGAATGAGGCATTTTCTCCGTCATCATCAAGAGGCATCTAAATGAACCACCCGCGCCGGCAGGGTAGCATGGATGTAACGATTCTACTCGGCTCGTCTTCGGACCTACCTATTGCTCAAAAGTGTACTAAAATTTTGGAACTGTTCGAGGTTCCTTACCAATTGCGTGTTGCCTCCGCTCACCGGTCTCCAAAATTCGTTGAAGAAATCGTCGGAGATGCTCTGGATGACGGTTGTCAAATCTTCGTTGCTATGGCGGGACTTGCAGCGGCTCTACCAGGGGCAGTTGCGGCACTGACCACCAAACCTGTTATCGGTGTCCCATGTGGTGGAAAGGTTCCATTTGATTCACTTCTTTCCATTGCTCAATTGCCACCTGGTGTCCCAGCGGCTACCGTTGGTGTTGACCGCGGAGACAATGCAGGATATCTTGCAGTCCAGATGCTCGCACTCATCCACCCCAAATATGCAGCTGCTTTGGAACAAAACAAATTGGACCAAATTGAGCGAGTTAAAGCCCAAGACCGTGATGTCAACGGCGGTGCCTGAAATGTTTGATACTGAGGAATTCATCTCAGAAAGTATTGAATCCCTCAAATCTACTATTGATGACATCGCTATTATCGCTTGCTCGGGTGGAGTTGATTCAACTGTGGCTGCAGTTATTGCAAGCCAAGCAGTTGGCGATTTGCTTCACTGTGTATATGTTGATACAGGCTTTATGAGGAAAGATGAGACAGAACAAATCGAAGCTCTCCTTGAAGAACAAGGAATCAATTTGGTGACAGTGAAGGCTGCCGACCGATACTTTGAGGCTCTCAAAGGTGTCACTGAGCCTGAACAAAAGCGAAAGGTCATCGGTGAACTGTTCATACGAATTTTTGAAGATGAGCAAAAGAAATGTGGAGCGAAATATCTCGTCCAAGGAACCATTGCTCCAGACTGGATTGAATCCGGTGGCGGTGTTCGTGACACCATCAAATCCCATCACAACGTTGGTGGCCTTCCTGAGGACATGACGTTGACGGTTGTAGAGCCACTACGTGACCTCTACAAGGATGAAGTCCGTGAACTTGCTCGCCATCTTGAAATCAACGTGGCTGAGCGTCAACCCTTCCCTGGGCCAGGCCTTGCTGTCCGCACTCTTGGTGAACTTACACCTGAGCGTGTTGCCGTTGTACGAGAGGCGTGTGCCATCGTTGAGGAAGAGTTTGAAGCCGCTGCAGAGCGTGGTGAAATGGAAATACCATGGCAGTACTTTGCCGCTCTTCTGCCGGTTCGCAGCGTAGGTGTCCACGGAGATGTACGTGCATACGGTGAGACCATTGTCGTACGTGCAGTCCAGTCGATGGACGGAATGTCTGCTCGTTATTCTGAAATCCCTCACAGTATTTTGCAGAAGATCAGCACGCGTATTACCAACACCGTCAAAGGTGCTGTGAACCGAGTTGTCTACGATATTACGCACAAACCACCTGGTACAATTGAATGGGAATAATCCCCATTGAATTGAAAATCATGGCGCCGATTGTGGGGCTCGAACCCACGACCTTGGGATTAACAGTCCCACGCTCCACCAGCTAAGCTAAATCGGCAAGGTTGGCGACAGGCCACCCCTTTATGACGGCTTCGCCACCCTCAGTCCACGATTGACAACAAGCGTTCAACTGTCGGCACGGATACTTTCACCATTTCAACAAGGTTTTGCAGGATTGTATGTTCTGAATCGGTTAATTCTTGATTGTGATGGAAGGTTAGTAGGGGTTGGTTTTCCCCGATGATTGACCCTTGCGCCACATGGAAAATGAAACCGATTTCTGGGATGACCACATCATCAAGAGCATACCGTCCGGCTCCATGTTGCTTGGCGAGCAGTGCAGCAGCCATTGAGTCAATGCTCCCGACATGTCCTTCTTGACGTGAGAGGACTGTCGTTTGATGTTCACTCAACGGTAGTACGGATTTGGGGTCTTTGACGAGAATAGAAGCGAGTTCCCGTTCAACACCTTGTTCAATGCACATCAGTCTGAATACTTCAAGGGCATCACCCCGGTCAAGTGATTGTTCAATTCGCTTGTTTGCATCCTCTATGCTGAGCCCATCCTCAGTCATAGCCAAGAGTGCGCCGCCCTGGAGAATGACAAGGTTCCTGGTGTCAACTGAGCCTTTTCCCTGCATGACTTGGATGCTCTCAATAATCTCTAACGAATTTCCAACATGACTGCCAATCGGTTGTTCCATGGAGGTGATTTGTGCGATGGTTTTGATGCCGAGGCCCGTTGCAGTTCGTACCATGGACGTGGCCAATTCTTCTGCTTGGGCGATTGTTTTCATGAAGGCCCCGCTTCCGCATTTCACATCAAGAACAAGGGCTTCAAGTCCTTCTGCTGCTTTCTTTGAGATGATTGATGCAGTGATAAGTGGGACGCTATCAACGGTGTCCGTAACATCTCGTATTGCGTAGAGGACTCCATCGGCTGGAGCAATAGCGTCGTTTTGTACCGCAATACAGCACCCAACAGCGTTGACTGTTTCTTTCATTTCCTCAGGATTAAGTTTGCAATTAAAGCCAGGAATGGATTCCAATTTGTCAATGGTTCCACCCGTATGGCCAAGACCTCTTCCAGCGAGCATTGGTACTCTGCGTCCACATGCAGCCAGTGCCGGTGCGAGCATCAATGACATCTTGTCACCAACTCCACCAGTGCTGTGCTTGTCGACAACAGGAGGTCCATCTCCCCACTTGAGTTGGGCTCCAGAAGCGATCATGGTTTTTGTGAGCTGGACGGTATCTTCCACGCTGCAACCGAAACTGTGTACGGCTTTGAGCCACGCCGTTGCGTCTTCCACACGGACTTCTCCACTTGCTACTCCATTCACAAAGGCGTCAAGAAGCGCGTGGTCTTGACCTTGCTTAGCCACAACAGATTCGATCAGTTGAGCGACGTCCATCTCTCAACCTCAGATTAAACCTATTTCACGGAGGCGTTGCTGGAGATAATCTCCCGCCTTGATACTTTGATAGTTTACGACTCCACCAGTTTTTGCTACGAAATCAGAGTGCGGCGTAAGGTCGATTTCGTTTCTTGGATGGACAAACATCGGCATTGAATATCTGCGGGAAGTGGAATCTTTGGGATTAACGACTCGGTGGGTAACGGAACGGAACAGTCCGTTCGTGAGGTTTTGGAGCATGTCTCCAGAGTCAACGATGATTGCCTTCTCGTCTCCTTTGACTTGAATCCAAGAACCGTCGTGGTCCATTACTTCGAGTCCATCAGCCGTAGCGGTCACCAAGAGTGTGATGAAATTGATATCCTCATGCGCAGCAGAACGAACCGCACCTTTGGGCATCGAAGCGTCAAGTGGGGGGTAGTGAATCATTCGCATGATGGTATTTCCATGTTCAGCCATGTTTGGGAGCCAATCTGCGGGCTTCTCAAGGTAAAGTGAACATGCTTCAAGCAACCGCATTGACAGCACTTCCATGTCGGTGTAGAGGTGGTCGATGACATTCCGGAACTCTGGGGCGTGCTGATTCGGCCATACGTTTTGCGGGTAGGTCGGTGCAGGGCCGTCGCTTGGATAGGCCCTTCCAGTTTGCCAGAATTCTTTGAGGTCGGGTGCAGGGTTGTCTTTTGCATGTTCAACACCGAAGGCTGTATACCCACGTTGATGAGCGATTTGTGGGAGAAGATACGAACGCTTGGTGACATCATCCAATTCAAAGAAACGGTCGCATTGGTCATATGCTTTCATGATGAGTTCAGTATCTATTCCGTGATTGATAAGGGCGAAAAAACCGATGTCTTGGAGTGCGTCTCCTACTTGACGAACAAACTCCATTCGCTCGTCTTCCTGAGAAGATTGAGCTAAGGTGAAGTCAACGGTTGGAATATCCCTGGCCATAATTGTCTCATTCCTGAATAAAGGCTCGGATCTTGGAAAGGAGTCTTAGCGACTCAATGTAAATCCAAATGAGTGAGATGAGGATGCCAAATGCAGCATACCACTCCATATTCTTTGGAGCACCACTGTTAACTCCTGCTTCAATAAATCCAAAATCACTGATGAGTGTGAGAGAAGCAACGACCAAAATGAAGAGGGTAAGTCCGATTCCAATTGGCCCTGAACTGTGGAGGAAGGGTACATCATATCCCGAAAACATCTGCAGAATAAAGGATGTTAGGTAGAGGAACATAATGCTCATGACAAGACCTCCAATGACCTTGTTGAACATTGGTGTTGGGCGGATGATTCTGGATGAATACATGACGTACATGGTAGCGGTAATTCCTACGGTTCCGAAGGCTGCTTGAAGTACAATTCCGGGATATTGTGCCTCAAGAACAAGGGACATGCCTCCGACCAACATACCTTCAAAAAGCGCATAGAGGCCCATCAAAGCCGCAGGATTTTGTGGACGACTTACAAACGTAATAATGGCAAGAATGAAACCAACAATCGAACCGACCATAGCGAATATGCCCGCATAGAGAAACATGTTTTCGCCAGCATTCAAACAAATCAAGGCGGTGGCGAATGCAGAGATAATCGTCATGGTTAGAAGCAACCCAATTTTTCGCAGGCTTCCTTGTAGGCTCATGGTTTCAACACCGGTAAGTGCTGCCATGAATTTGTTGTTGAGGACAGGATTACTACTTCGATACGATATGGCCATGATGAATGGTCCACACGGTCCCGTTTGAATGTTATTCTGTTTGACCGTGTTGAACAACCTGTTCTTGGTAATAATTAGAGAGTTGGTCCATTGTCCATCCTTGGAGAAGATAATCCTTGACCATGTCTTGAGACCAGCCAGGAACCATGGCCATCATCTCTGGCGTAATCGTTGGCCCCGATGCGTCCAGGACAGGTGCTTCCCATGCCGCTGATTCCCCTTCAGGCATGACTTGAGCCATGGCGAAGGATTCAGCAGTAATGCTGTCCTTGATGTCTTCAGAATCGCTTCGTTTGTTTTGAAGAATAACATAAGCTCCTCCCGAAAGAATGAGCGCACCTATCATCAATCCGAGGAAGAACGTCTCACCAGATTCCGCAGAGGTATCCTCTCCTGGATCGTCGATCAATTCTGCCCGTTGTTTGGAAGAACATCCGTCAGGATCTGTAGCGGCGCCAGCTGGTGTATTCGGGCACTTGTCTTGTTCGTTAAGGACCGAATCGTTATCTTCGTCAGGGGATGATGTATCGGTATTGCTGTTGTTGTTGGTTGGTAGGTTCACTTCGATTCCACCTAGGTCGCAGCCAAGCGCATCAGATTCGTTTTCTCCATCGTTGTCAGCGTCTGCTTTGTTCAGTGCGTCACGAGGCGTAACATCAGCGATGGTGGTACTAAGAATCGTAGCTTGGGCCCATGCAACTTCAATGCCGTCAATGATACAATCTCCATCGGTATCAGGATTGAGCGGGTCGCCTCCATGAAGAAGCTCAGCCTCGTTGGAGAGACCATCTGCATCTGCGTCAAACATTCCTTCGTCGTACGATTGTCCGATGACTGTTCTTCGTGTTCGGTTCAAGCCGAACATGGTTTCCCACTCATCGTTTAGTCCGTCTTGGTCCGAGTCTACTTCAGGGTCTAATCGTTGCCAGTCTTCATTCCATGAGTCAATGTAAATCGAAGCGACATCATTGCTGCTGATGAGTAGCCCCATCTCTCGGTTTCTAACCAAAGCGGAGTCTCCCCAATTGATGGACGAGACCAGAACGGCTTCTTTGTCAACAATTGCGCCTTTGTTATGCAATTTGTTAACGCCATCTCCTGCACTCATGACTACAGCATTTGTGTCGTAGCCTTGGGTTGCATTCCAGTCTTCATTCATCTGGTCAACGACCTTTTGGATGTCTTCGTCAAGGTAGGCCCCATTCAAAATCAGACGAATCTTAACACCACGTTGCGCTGCATCTTCTAGAGCAGAAACAATGGGGTTTTCTCCCCAGCCGTAGGACCAATCCATGTCGAGGTATTGCAAGGAAAGAAGAATTTCATCATCAGCACTGTCCAACATCTGGACCAATTCATTGATGCAATTGTCTGGGCAAACTAACAATGTCGCATCAAACGCACCGCTAATCGGTGTCGAAAGGTTTCCGACGATAGGAGAAGATTGGGGCATCGTCCAACCCGATGGTGCATCGGCCATGGTTACAGCCGTGATGTGGGTTCGGTCTGAGGATTCATCGAACACCAAATGAGAGCGAACTAGAGTCGCTAAACTTGCATCGTCAACGATGACACCCCAATCCCGGTTTCCGGAGTTTCCTGGTGCGGGTTGTGATGATGATTTCCAATTCCCTGAGCCGATCCAAACGCTTTCGTTATCTCGTACGGCAACCTTGCTGTGAATGTAGGCATAGGGTGTTTCCCCCATGTCTCCAAACCAGAATACGTCTACGCCAGCAGCAAGCATGGTCGTAGCCATTCCATGGTTAGCATCCAAGTCGTATTCAGGCCACCAGTTGTCACCGTAGTCCATGACGACGGTTACTTCAACGCCACGCTGGTCGGCTTCTATGAGTGCTTCAACGAGATGCACTTCTTGGAGTTGATACATGTGGACTTGAATGGATTCTTCGGCACCGGCAATCCAAGCAAGGAGGTCAGCGAGACCGTATTCTGGTGCAAGAAGTGGAGTGATGTTTCCTGAACTGGTGACGGTCGGGTCAAGACAGAAATTGCTTCCGCCTAGGCGACTCCATCGGTGATGCCAGTCTGCAACAACATCGCTGTCAGGTGCGTCACCACAGCCATCCCCTCGCAGGTAGATGAGATTATCCAAATTTGTAACGGGTTCAACCAAAGCAATTCCACTCCAGCCGTCGACATCAACCGGGCCGTTTCCGTAAACAACCGTATCAACAGCGTTGCCCGACGGGTCAAGCAGTTGAACTGCTGCTCCCGAGTTTGTCAGGTAGAAACTTCGGTTGAGAGCAGATTCAAGTTCAACAACCATCCCGTCTTCGTAAAGCGTTACTGCGGATGCATCGTTCGCAAGGATTACCGCAGTCCCGGGTTGAATCATGAAATTTACAAACGTGGTGTCGTAAGGCACTCCTGAACTTGAAGTGGTACGTAGGTTCCAACCGTCCATGACTGCAAGTTTGTCACCTGAATTGGTGATCTCAATGAACTCCATTGTACTCGATACTGAGGATGAAGCGTCGGGCATTAAGCGAGTTAGACGGAGGTCGTCAGGGCTTGCAAGATTACCTGCATCTGGTTCAGCCTCTCCAGGTGTGGGCCATAGTGTGTGAATCCAAGGGTCATTGCTGGTAGGTCCTGCTTCCAACGTTTGACAATCGGTTTCTAAGGTCCAACTTGCACTCTGAATAAGGTCGCCGTCAGGGTTGAGTAATTCTGCACTATCTCCGAGTCCTGAGAGAACATCATCATCCATCAAAAATATGGCACGCTCTCCTGCAGCAAGGAGGGTTGAATTCGTTGTAGTGCCGTTTGCCCACATGCTATCGGGGCGCATGAATCTACGATGGTCTTCAGGAGACGCGATTGACCAACGGCTGAGATTGATGTCTTCCATTCCCGTGTTGAAAAGTTCAACCCAATCTGCGTCTGGGTCAATTGATTCATCGTCACAGTACGGTAGAATTTCGGTCATGCTTACGTTGCTTGAACCAGAATATGCTGGCCATACGGGATTGAGTTCGCCTGGCGTTGCCCATGCAGACTGTTTCCAATCTCCAGTGTTCATGGCTCCAGACGGCCCAACACCAGCATGGGTGCTGTTTGGAGGAATGAGTGATTCTCCCTCGGCGGTAGAAGACCAGGATATAGTGTCCACAGTTGCTCCTGCCATATCCAACAATCCAATCGAGTCGGCACTGGTATGCTTGAGATAGAAACTGCTTGTTCCATTGAGTGCAATTAGAGCCACTTCTCCGGCTGGGATGACTGAGGTGGATTGCAGTGGCATGTTGTATTCATGCAGTGTCAAACTTCGGGAGGGGGCTTGGAGTTTCCAGCCACCAACATCAATATCTTCGTCACCGTAATTGTGGAGCTCAAGCCACTCGCCTTTCGGCCAAATTTGGCTGTCACTTCCAACAGCGTCAGGCAGCACTTCTGAAAATTGTACATATCCATCCGATACAACGCTTCCTGGTTCTGGCTGGCCCGGTGTCTTCCATGCTGCCGGAGTCCAAGGGTCTGTAGGGGCTTGAGAACGAATGAGTGCGACATCCTCGCCATGATCTGTGACATACTTGGCTGTGTCTTGGATTTGACCAGTGAAATCCCGTAGCATGATGTGGTTATAATTGTCCCACAGTTCAGTATCTCCGGTGAATTGGACCAGTCTCCTTTGGTCTGGTGATATTCCCGTTGAACCTTGAGATGAATTGAATACCAAGGTTGCTGGGTCAAGGAAGGTGACGTTACCCATGCCGTCGATCAACGACCAACCCATGAGGTCAAGCTCGAGCGTACCAGTATTGTGGAGTTCAATCCATTCACCATCAGGGAATGCGGCACCTTCTGTTGTTGCATTAACGAGAATTTCGGAGATCTGGATGTCGTTCATTTGTGTTGGCATCATAATCAATTCAACAGGATTCATTCCTTCTTGTGTCGGGTAAGGTGCAGGACCCCACATCCCGTTGCTTTGACTAATTGACATCAATGAGAATCCTTGAACTGTGGAGGAGTAGGACACTTCCTGCGAGGGGGTGCCGTTGGGCCATTTGAGTGTGAGTGATTCTGGTCCGTTGTTGAGGATCCCATATGCACTGCTTCCGTTAACGGCTACAATTCTGTGTTGTCCGGGAGAAATAATGTAACTCGAAGGGGATGCTGTCGCATTCACCAAGTGTGAGGCATCGACGGGGAGAAGATTTCCTGCAGCATCTTCGATGCTCCAACCTGTCAAGTCAATGTCTGATGAACCTGTGTTAAACAATTCAACCCATTCGCCACCAGGCCATGATTCATTATCGTAAGAAGGCCAAGGATTAGCCATGATTTCACTGATGACGAGGTCTGATGGAACCATCACTGCTGCTGCGCCAGCCGAATTAACTTGGCCTGGTGATGGTGAACCGGTTTGTATCCAATTTGCTGATGCATTTGTTGGGTCTTGTTCGTAACTCTTTCCAGAGGTGGCGGCAGTCCATGTTGCTTCGTGAATGTTGTTGTTGTTTTGGTCGTATAGTGACAAGGTCATTCCGGTGTTCGTGAGGTAGAAACTACTGTCTCCGTTCCTTGCTATGACTACATATTCGCCAGGCGAGATGGTCCATGTTGAGGCGTTTCCAGCCTGGTAGCCAACGATCGTGTTCGCATCAAAATTCAGAGTTTTACTTCCACTGTTGACTGCCTTCCATCCGGTCAAATCTACATCAGTTGACCCGTTATTGAACACTTCAAACCATTCACCGTTTGGCCATGCTGCATCATCAGCACCTCCTGGGTTTGGGATGACTTCGTTAAGACAAATATCGCTGGTGCAAGCAGTTGAGCGACCGTTAGCGGGCATGCTGCTCGACTCATGGTCAAGATTTGTTTGAGCAAGTGGGCTCGTTAATGAGACAAGGAAGAGCATTGTTAGGGCAAGAGCAAGTTTTCGGTTATTCATAATATCACGTTCTTGGGTTCAGATAAATCCGAAGGAATCGAATTTTTGTGCGAAGGTGTAAATCATAATTGGGACAAGAATAATTCCCATTCCGTGAGAGCGGCGAATTCCAATTCGTGGAGGGAGCAAACCAATGATGGTCCCTACGATGAGAACTCCAATACCGACAAAGCCGGTTGAGAGCCATACAAGTGCTACAACGAAGAGAATGACGCCCATGACCATTTGTTGGAGTGGAATTGCTGCGTGAAGTTTTAGCATCCCTTTACCCACATAGCGCATCATTGGCATAGCGAGCAATCCGGCGGCTAATGTTACCGCAAGGAGACGTATGAAATCAGAAGTGGGTTCTAGGGCTGACCATGTTTCAATGGGATACATCATCTTGAGAGCGAGTGTGGCACCAGAACGGGAACGGCTGATGATGTAAAGGAATCCAAGAACCATGACGGTAACTGCAGTGTTAACGGCGGATAGAATTGCAATAATTTCCAAATCCTGTTTGGTTTGTGGGCCTTCTACACCTTCTGCAGCCTCTGCTTTGGCGACTTCTAACAACTCATCATCGCTCATTTCTGTTAATCTTCGGGTTTCCCAATCCATTCCGTACCCTTGTTTCCCTTGTGCTTTGGCTGCAAGGTTGCGTCCACCCATCACAAGGACAGTAGCTTGGGACGCAGTCATTCCCGGAAGTACACCCATGCTCGCTCCAGCAACACTGGACCAGAAGCAGGGTACCATCAAGGGGCGAGCAGGAGGGAGTTCCCAATTCTCCTTTTGTGGGGGCAAGTGAGATGTCGTTGCGTAAATGTCGAGCAGATTAGCAATTCCAAACAGACCTGCTAAACTTGGCAGGAGCAGGCTGGCATCCGGCATACCGATGGGTGAGCGGGCGGGTAGCGTAAAGACGCCCCATCCGTACAATCCCGCCAGTAAGAAGAATGCCGATGCTGCAATGAATCCAACGAATCTTGAGTCTCTTCCCAGTCGGCCTCCAGTCAATCGTTGAATCCATAGAGGCCAATCGAGGCGGGTTGTTTCAGTCGCAAGGAGGAGGAGAGAGATGGTCAGCAACACAAACGGTAGTACTGAACGGAGTTGGTCGTACCATCCGAGTTCTGGTCCAAATGCGATTCTTGCAAGGATGATAAGCGGAAGGGAAAGGAAGAGTCCGAGTTGTGAGCCACGAGCAGACCATGCGACTCCCCTCGCAGCGTTTCCTGAAAGAAGCATGCGGTGGCCAGGAAGTAAGGATAACGCCGTATCGCCATCAGGTGCTCCAATCAATGCGGAAGGGATGTAATTCAGAAACGTGTGCACCGTTCCTGTTGATACAATAATTGCTGCTACTGCAGAAAGAGGAATGCCCAAATCCAGTAGTGCTGGAGATAGTGCGAGCAATATTAGAGCGACGTTATTCACGTGGAACCCAGGAATGAGTCCGGTGAGCGAACCCATCGCAACACCGAAGAACAAGGCTCCATAGAGCCAAGCCAAATCCAAAAAGTATCCTTCCAGCATGTTCATCCCTCAGTTGCTTTGTGATGATTCATATTCAACTCGGTCCGAGACACCATCGTCATTACTGTCCTCGTTGAGGGCAGAATAGCCGTCTAATCCATCTTCAAGCGTATCGCCGAGGCCGTCCCCGTCGGTGTCAAGTACATCCGCACTGTCAAGAGAATAGATCAAACTCATGCCGTCTGCACTCTGTACTTGTCTGAAGCGTCCTGTCCATGTCATCGATTGGTCTGCGTGCAGGGAATCAGTTCCGATGGACTGTGGTTTTGTGTTGAGCACTATGGATTGATCTGAACCGTCTCTGTAGAGGTTCCATTGACCGTCTTCCATCATTGCTTTGCCATTGATCATGACATTTTGGTCTCTGGAGTAACTCCACTGTGTGGCACCATCGTCCCAAAGCAGCGTGCGTGCGGAGGGGACCGTGCCCAATGTGTAGTCGTGAATTAACAAACGAATTCGCATGTCTTCATCGTCCCATGTCACCGAGACATTGGCGATGACGTTCTGCCCTGTTTCAAGCCATGAAGTTCGTGGGCTCGGGAAGGTGACAGCCACGGTTGTCCATCCCGGAGAATACGCAGCTGAGTCAACAAGGTAGCCTTCTTCGTCTTCAACAGATGGTTCAATGGCGTACTTGACGTAAGCCGAAAGTGTATAGGTTGCACTAGGGTCTGCAACCATACCTACAGGATTTGCTGATAACATGGCGAGGAGATTCATTGGTGTTTCTGGATTGACAAGTTGTGGCGAAGTTCCTTCATTGGCGTCAATGCACCAGCCTGAAGATGCTGTAGACCACAGCAACCGTCCACGAACTGTTTGGATGGTGCCGTCCATGGAAGAAGCCTCTTCATTGGCCCTGTCCTCATCGCTAGGTACCAAGCAAATCTCTCTGTTGTTTGGACCTATCAATCTCCAGTCGCCTTCACCTGTGAGGAGCATGCCTGACATGTCGATGGTCTGTCCAGCCTGGTAACTCCAAGTTGCTTCTGCACTCCAATCAAGTTGTGGGATGTTAATGGTGTGGGCTCGGTCCACGAGTATATCGGTCCCCTGAACTTGAAGGCTCCAACGCAGGTCACGTTGTTGGTATGACAAGATTCCTTGGATTTCAACCTTAGATGTTACTTCAATCCAAGTTCCAGTTGCTGAGCGAATGGTCAAATGCATTTGGTGTTCTGAGTTGCCATAATTAGGGTGGTCGCCAAGATAGGCAGAAGTGAACGTGCTGTCTGGACTAATGGATTCACCAATAAAGCCCGTCAGTTGAATCACTTCTCCTGCGTATTTAGCAGGGTCTTTAGCAACATCAGCTAGTGCGAGTTGTTGTACCTCTGGATAATCGGAAGAAGAGAATTCAAATGCTCCAGCTCCAAGAGACTGAAGCCATATTCTGCCGTCATATTCAATGACGTCCCCCATAACAGTGACATTGGTTCCTATCGGGGGCATATCTCCTGGCCTGTACCAGCGAGCTTCTACGACTCCAGTGCCATCGTCAATAATTGCATCAATTCTGTCATCTCCCGAAGAGTACGGGTCCTCAACCCATGAAATGAGTGTGCCTTCGACTTTGACTACTTCATTTTTGTATTCAAGCAGGGAACTGATTTCAATGGTTTCAGGCTCCCTCACATAAGCATACCAATTCAATGTGGCTACTAAGAACATTGCAAGTGCGAACATCACCCAAAGTTGCTGACCCCGTGTTTCAGGATCCTCATTGGTGATGCGGTCCATTAGTCCCTTTACTGCATCGGCCATGTACCGTGGAGATGGACCATGTGTTTATTCATTCTCATTCTAATAGAAGGAGGTTTTCACCGATAATTGCTTTAACATGGTGCGATGAGGCCTTCACAATATGACTGCACCTGACCGCGTCATCCGTGACGAGATTCATAGGGATATTTTAGTCCCCGCACATCATGCGAAAATAATTGATACGCCTGAGTTTCAAAGGCTTCGTTCGATTCAACAACTTTCAACATGTGAGTATGTATTTCCTGCTGCAACCCATAACAGGTTTGCTCACTCGCTCGGCGCCTACCATCTCGCCGGCCGATTCATCCATCACCTTGAGACGGCTCACCCAGGAATCATCAGCGATGGAGATGCTGAGTTGGTTCAACTGGCGGCTTTGCTCCATGATATTGGACATCCACCCTACTCTCACCTTTTGGAAACACCAAGAGTTTATGCAACGTTTGCTTCTCATGAATCGTGGGGCCGGCGCATGCTTGAATCCAACGAAACCGCTATTGGAATTGTCGTAGAGGAAGTACTTGGTAAACAACGGCTTCAACGCCTTTTTGCGATCATGGACGGCAGCGATGAATTTGAAGGGATTGCTATTCCTAAGTTTTTGAAGGAAATCGTAAGCAGCCAAGTTGATGTTGACCGTATGGATTACATGATTCGTGACCAAGCCAATACTGGGGCTCAAATCGGTGGCTTTGACAGCGCCAGAGTCATGAGAGCTCTTCGCGTTGGAGACGATGGAGGATTATTCGTCAAACAGTGGGGTCTTCCAGCCATTGAAGCATATTTGGTGACTCGATATCACATGTATCAGCAAGTATATTTCCACAAAGTCAACATGTTGACTCAGAATTATTTGGTGAACATGCTCGAAAGGGCGCGTCTTCTCGCACAAGAGGGCTCATTGACGCTAACCGAAGAACTTGAGCAAATGCTGCTGAACCCTGAACTCACAGCCTTGCAATACGCTTCGCTTAACGATGCTCACGTCAAAGTGGCACTGCCTCGGTGGGCGCGCCATGATGATGCAGCGCTATCCGGATATGCGAGGAGGTTATTATCTCGCAAGGACTTTCACAAATCTTTACGGATTGATGATCTAACCATTGAGATGAGTGAAATCATACTTCCACGCCTTCGGGAGGCCATTGAAGAAGCCGGATACAATCCTGAACTTGATGTCATTCAAGCCACCATACGTAAGAGAGGATATTTGCCTTATGTCGAGGGGATTGTATTAGAAGACGGGAGGGATGCTTCGGAACATTCAGCATTGATTCGTTCGTTGGCTCAACCTGACGAGCGCTCAATGGTTTTCGTCCCCGAGTCCATTCGTGACGAAATGGAGTTGAAGGTTCGTGAATGGATAAAGCCAACACAATCCTCTCTTGCTCATTTTGATTGAGTTTGGACAGAAGGTTCATTTCACCTACCGTTGCCCCTCGGGCCAGGGCCTGTAGCTTAGTAGGTTAGAGCACCCGGCTCATAACCGGGAGGTCAGGGGTTCAATTCCCTTCGGGCCCATCCACAGATGTCAATTGGGAACACGAAAATTCATTTTTCGCACAAGTTGCCCATAACGGTTATGAGGTGGGGTATGTTGGAAGGACTGTTAGGTGAGACAATGTCAGCATACAAACGCGTCATAGTTTTAATGAGTATTTACCTCTTTTCGCTCCTTCTTGTTGCGGTGCCTGCATCTGCGCAAGTCTCCGGTGCGGCTATTTCAATGACCTGCGCACCCGGTCAAATTCAAGTCGAGGTCAAACCCGGCGCAACATTGACCGGATACACGACCTGTACTGTCTCCAACCCAACTGCATACGTTGAGAAGGTGGCTATTCAAGTCACAAGCGACGGGCTTGCAACTGCGGCCCCCGGTGACATGTATGTCGGTGCTGGTCAGGAAGTTGACTTCCAAGTCGTCGTTAGGGCAAACCCCTACATGCAAATGCAGTCCCGTCAACTTACTGTCTCCGCCTCTGTTCAAGAATTGAACAATCTCCCACCCCCCAACCAAGCTTCATCTCAAGTCAATGCTTTGATCAACATCATGCAATTCAGCATCGTTCAAGTTGAAGCAGTTGAGCCCTTTGTCCAACTTATGCCGAAGACCGACAAGAACTTCCAGTTCAAGGTCTACAACTTTGGGAACCAGATTGACCGTATGAAAATCGGCGTGACACAAAACACCCGTGACTCTCTAGAAGAAGCCGGATTTACTGTCAACCTTCCACAAACAGTCGTAACCATTGAGCCCAACACCGCTCCTGAGACTGCCCGAATCATGGTCCGTACTCCAAAGGCCCAAGGTTGGTCTGACGCATATCACGTCCTCGAATTCTACGCTGAATCAGAGTTTGCATGTCAAAACAGTGGATGTAACACAGAATCTCAAATGATCACGGTGTATGTCCGTGGTGTTTACCTTCCTGGCTTTGAGGTCGTTCCCTCACTCTCCATGATTGCCCTCGCTGGTGCAGCCATTGGACGTCGTCGTTTGAACAATGAAGAAGACGATTCGGAATGGCGTGATGCTGCTCCCGGCCTCTAACACGCCGTCTTAGAAACACAACTTCCCTTACACTTAGAGGGGTTGGTTTCATAATCCCATCACCGTAACGAGAAGATATCGGGGATGTACTATGGGTGGATTACTGGACAAAGCAAATGCTGTGAAAGATGCAGAAATCGTAGAAGAGTCTCCTGCTCCAGTCAAAGCAGATACGAAAGCAGAAGCGCTTCCAAAGCCAGTTGAGTCAAAAACAGATTCATCTTCTTCACCCGCAGGAAATCCCGACACTGCAATGAAACTCAATCTTGGTGGTTGGGTTGTCATTCTCCTAGGGGCAATTCTTTCTCTACAAGGCGGGGCCTGGGGATTCCTCGCTGTCAGTGTTGTTCTGGTTCTTGGAATCGGAGCAATTGTGCAAGCAGACCGCATGCGTGGTGGACTGAACAAGCCTAAGTTGTATGCAAGCATTGGTGTTGCCTTACTTATCGCAAGTGGTCCATACGCTGTTGTTATGCTCTTCCCAACCAATGCAAACATTGCTGTTACTGATGTGATAGTCGATGAGGACAATGATGAATTGGATTTTGCAATTAGAGGGAGTTTCAAATCGGTTGAGCTCAATATTCAATCAAATGGCGAAATTCTTTGGGAAGGATCTGGAGACATGGCTAATGATTTAAAACGATTCAATGTTCCATTCGATGATTTCTTTGACGGTAATACTGAAGATTATGACGGGAGTATAATAAAGACATACACCATTCATGCAACATCATCAAACGGCAATGAAGTTGATTTAGATATTAATCCCAGGCATCTCACTCGCCAAGCCCTTGACGGCGGAGTCCAATTCACCCCCTATGTCTCAACCGACGAAGGATCAAGCGGCACTGATGCCTCTTCTGAAATCGAGGGTATCCGGGTTCAAGCCTTTGTTGGGCTGTTTGCAGATGGTGAAAAAGAAATGGATGATGGCAAGCACAGTTATGCAGCTACGACTTCTGATGGCGGAAGTAAGTTTAGAGAATTCACAGGTCAGCAAGTTTACACACTCACGGTCTCCAAAAGCGGCTCCTCGGGCTACACTCATCCACAAGTGACCCTCGACGGAGATCTTGCAAAATGGACCTCTGAATATTCTGGAGCAACAACTAGAGATGCATTTGGATTTGTGTATTTGTCGGGGACTGCTCTAGATGATGACGGATTTGAATACATTGAATCTGAGGACTTTTATGACGGAGACGGATGTTATGATTTCACACTTACCGTCACCAATCAAAATATTGGAGGTGACCATTCAACAACTTTCACTGTTGTGAACTCTTGGGAGTTTAATTGGGATGGTGGTACTGAAGAAACTCGACATTCATATCCGACCTGCTGATTTGGACCATCCTTGTAAATGTAATAATTCACATATTCTAAGACCATATTCACCATGCTCCGATTATGGACTGCTGTTGTGTTTGATTCTAATGACTTGGTCTTAGGACGATAATACAAATCAAGCCCTCTAGGTTAGGCGTGACCGATTCCTCCACAACGAGTAGTTTGGCGAGTTCACGGTTGCTAACCAGGATGTCATCAATAATCTCCAACAAGGAAAGTGGCTTCCGTCAAAGATGAGCACATTAAGACGTCTTCATGTGACTTTACTCATTGAATAGAGTAGCATACGAAGAACTCAATCTGTGTCTTCTTCGGATTCCTCTTCTTCGGATTCTTCAGTCTCACTTTCATCAACCAAATCATAAATTGAATCTGATGGTTCATCAGTTTCTTCGGGGTCTTCCTTCTCTTCCAATTCCGGAGATTCCTCAGATGGTTCTTCAGTTTCTTCGGGCTCTTCCTTCTCTTCCAATTCCGGAGATTCCTCAGATGCTTCATCCTCGTCTTCTTCCTCATCGTCATCCGGCAATTCCGGGACCTCATCGTATGTTTTGTTGACCCCACGTTGTGCTACGAGAGCAATACCCATGAATGCAAGGACAGCAACGATGTAAATGATGTACGGAGTTTCTTCGATTTCTTCTGCGTAAACCCAATTTACTTCATCCGAGGTTGTCCCGTTTAAATCGGCAACCATGTCTCCAATTTCTGAGAAGGTCACAGGCAGGAATGCTTTACAGTTGAGAGATTGCATTCCTTCTTTGTACATGTACCAAACGATTGGAATGTCTTTTGATTCACCTGCAGCAACCGTTGCGGTTAGCGTGGAGGGTTGGGTATCGGCATCGTTTCCATCAACATAACACCGGAAGTTTGCAGTTGTATCAACATCACCCGTATTGCTGACGGTTACCATTGCCCCAATGCTGCGGTTAACAGTTGCTGTAATGTCCTCGGGTTGAATCGACGACACCTCAACATAAGGCAGAGGAAGGTCAATTGTTCCAAATGCGGTTGTGGGTGCATCAACTGTCGTGGAGTAAGAACCCCATGAACTGGATGATCCGATAGAAAGCGTGATGGTTCCACGTTCTTGTTGTACAGTTCCGTCTCCATTCATCCATTCTACTATTCTCTTGTGCTCGGTAGTTGGGTCGTTTGATACCAGGGTGACACGACCTGTTGAATCTGTGAGTGCGTTCCAGTCCGATTTCCCATAGCCCAAGTCGGTGATGTCAAGGCTTCCGTTGGGTATGTTGGTTTGGAGAACTCTCTCGGAAAGCAGACGAATCCAGCCATCAGTTGAACCACCAGTTCCTTGCGAATTGGTATAGGTGATGGAGGCTTCGTCGTGAAGAATGATATCTTCATCGGAGCGTGAGCCCGTGATTGTTGCATCAGATACGGTGACTGTAGCAGTTGTTGCTGCTGAAATTGGTGCACTGCCGGAAAGCATTGAACCTTCAATGTTACAAAGTCCCTCGCACGTGATGTTTGCACCGTTAATTTGGCTTGAAATGACAGAAAGGCTACCGTGAGCTATGATGTCATATCCCGACTGAAACCAATACAACGGAGCGTTGCTCGTATTCGTTATTTCAGGGGCAATCTGTGTAATAATAGTCCCTCCACCATAGATTGCTTTGGCCCATAACAAGTATGTCGGGGTGAAATAGTAGGAGTCAAAGGAAATAACCAAATTTTCACCGCTAAAATTTGCATCAAATTCAATGATGGTCGTACCGCTCGCTTGCATGGAGGTTGAAGCATTGACAGTTGTATCTCCTAAAGTAATGTTGAACAGCGTGTCAATAGGAATTGAATGGTCAAATTTCAGTTGTACGATGCCTTCTTGACCGATGTCTCCAAAGTTGAGGGAGACCGTTGCCAGAAAGTCATTTACTCGGATTCCAGAGTTGAGCCCATTGCTCAACAAGGCTCCGTTGGTAACAATCAGGTTTCCACCTTCTTCCACGGTTATCGAAGAATCCATGCCCATGGTAATGTTGGCGCTCACCGTCAATGTCGAACCGTTAGCAACTGTCACGTGGCCGTTCATTGCAGCATCCTCGCCCCAATTCTCGTTTGTAGATATGGTCAGGTTCTCGCCTGACGTTGGTGGGGCGGCAGCGGTCAAGGGCATCGCCAAGAGGAGAAGCACGAGAATGATTGCAGTAGGCCGAAACGTTGTTCGCATGGTTGGTTCACAGGACACGAGTGAATAAGACTTCGTCTATTTTGAGAATTATTAGGGATAAGTCTCCCGCGAAGAACTTATGCGTCGGGTTCGGACCAGTTCAACCATGGATGGAGCAACAGTCGTCGTCGTGGGCAGTGGCGGACGTGAGCATGCTCTTTGCTTAGCGCTGAGTCAGTCACCTTTGGTCGCTGCAATCCATTGCCTCCCGGGTAATGCCGGAACCTCTCGTATTGCTACAAACCACCGCTTAGAAGATGCTTCAAATTCAGGAATTGTGACTTACTGTTCTTCAGTAGAGGCTTCGTTGATTATTGTGGGCCCTGAAGCACCATTGTGCGAAGGTCTTGCGGACATGTGCGCTAATGCAGGGCTTCCGTGTTTTGGACCCGTAGCAGCACTTGCTCATCTTGAAGGGTCCAAATTGCATGCAAAAAAGACCATGGAAGAAGCCGGTGTTCCAACAGCGGACTACATTGAACTCAACGCCCAATCCGATGTTGAAGCTGCTTTGGACAAGTTTGGGTCAAATCCCTGGGTTATCAAAAGAGATGTTTTGGCTGGTGGCAAGGGCGTAGTTGTGACTTCTGACAGAGATGAAGCACGGCATTTCATATCATCTTCGATTAAATCCGACGGCTTGGTTCTTCTGGAAGCATTTCTCCCCGGCGAAGAAGCGAGTATGCTGGTAGTTATGGACGGCCATTCGTTCGTTACCCTCCCTGCGAGCCAAGACCACAAGCGAGCTTTTGATGGGGATTTGGGACCGAATACCGGCGGCATGGGTGCTTATTGCCCCGCTCCCGTCGTGACCTCCAGCGTGTACGATAAGATTCTCAATCGCATCGTCATTCCGATGCATGAGCATTTATCGAACAAAGCAACTCCCTATCGGGGTGTTCTGTTCATTGGATTGATGATTGACCAACATGATGATCCATATGTTGTTGAATTCAACGTACGATTCGGAGACCCTGAATGCCAAGTAACCTTGCCTCTTATCGCCAGTGATGTCTTCCAAATGTTATTCGGTGCCGCTACGGACACTCTCGACCCATCGGCTGTTGACTTTGACTCATCTTCGGCTCTTACAGTAGTTTTAGCATCTGAGGGCTACCCGGCTCGACCAATCAAAGGAAGAATTGTTCATGGCCTTCAAGAAGCATTGAATGACCAATCATACCGTCAGATTTGGGTCAATGTTGCAGGGGTGAGTAAAGACGATTCGGGCGCACTCATTTCCAGCGGAGGCCGTGTCCTATCTTGCACCGCAATGGCTGGTTCGCTGAAAAATGCTCAGATGTCTGCGTACCAACTTTTGAACGACCTTGAACTTGAAGGCAGTCACTTCCGGACGGACATAGGTTTCCGGGCATTCTCCGGCGAGTGATTTTGACACAACAACAAAGCCATCAATTACGGGTAAAAAGGGTACTGATAGGCATTAGTGACTGTATCTAAACCCGTCACCTTCAAGAGGGGTTCGCAAGTGGGCAAAATGCATCAGCCTCGAGGCTGAGCCTTGAATAGAGGGATACAAGATGAATGATGAAAAAGATATGAAGGCAGCACAGCCTAATATTGCCTTGGGGTGGCTCTTCGCCCCACTGGCTGTATTGCTGGCTATTGCCGCTATGCAACTCGTGGGAATTTCCTTCGATATGGACGTAAATAACTTGATGCCGATGATTGTCGTCGCCATCGCAGGCATGTTGGCCATTGTGCCTCGTGCAATTCTCCGTCAACGCAATATCTCCACATCACTTCTCTCCCTCGGAGTGTTGGTGGTTTCCATCGTTGGCGCAGAACTATTGTACATGCTCACAGATGTTGGTGCTTTAGCCGCCTTTATGTTTGCTTTCGTTCTTCTGTTCGGGTCCAATCTCGACATGCGTGGGCGACACGAATGGAACACGATGCTGATCTTCTCAGCGGTTGGTGTTTGGCTTGCTCTTGCAGCATCCGGAGATTATTTCGCTGATTTGCCAACAACCTTGGTCAACGGGAACGGACAAACCGAGTCCACCCTTAGTTACGGCCGCACAGCAACAGCCTACGTTTTCTTTGCATCCTGGACTATGTTTGCAGCACTAGGTCTTCTCATAGGCTTGGTTGCACGAGGCATTGCTAACCCAGCAGGGAAAGAGGGATGGTTTTCCTTCGTCAGTGAAAAGGGAGGATGGAATGCTTCATCTGCCCCACTCATCTGTGCTCTCGGTGTTTGGGTTCTTGCTTTCGCAGGTTCTCTCTGGCACTTTAACTCAGTTGAACTCATTGACCAGTTCCGTATGACTTCGGAAGAAGGCTACCATGGCTATGTTGGCTATTGGGCCGCTTTCCTAACCGGTGTTGTGGCCCTCATTGTGGCTGGAATGGTAGCTGAGCGTTGGTTCACACGTGCCATGCTCACCGGTTCGATGTGGACGCTTTACCAAGTCTCGTCTTGGTATGAGGACAAAATGTGGTATACAGAGAATCTTGCAGGCACTTGGGGTGCTCTGCTTTGGTTGGGTATCACGTTCTTTATCTGCGTAGCGATTTATTACATCTCGATCCACGAGAAATTCGGTGGCTGGGCAAACCGTGGAGAACACGAACCCTCCAATGCCCGATTATTCTTGAACGCCCACGGTGCTGGATTGATGATTGCTCTTGCCTTTATCATCGGTCTGACCATCCGTATCCAGTGGTATGTTGTTCCTTCAATGAGCGCTTATGGGACCGGTAACTGGGACATGACCGGCGGTTCTGACCCTTGGTACATGAAGCGAATCGTAGATTATATCCTTGCGAATAATGCTCATTTGGTTTTCGATGCCGACCGACACTACCCGATAGGTGGAATCAATCCTCGTCCACCACTCTTCTCATGGTCAATGGCCATTGGAGCAATGCTGCTCGAACCCTTCCTCGAAAATCCTGAAGATGCAATTTGGTGGAGCATGCTCGGACTTCCTGCCGTTTACGGTGCCCTTACCATTCTACCAATCGCAGCAACAGCCCGAGACCACTTTGGTAAAGGTGCTGCGGTTATCGCAGCATGGCTCATTGCTTTCATGCCTGCCCACGTCACTCACTCAACTTGGGCCCTAGCAGACCACGACGCCTTTGTCATGCTGTTCATCAGCATTGGTTTCATGTATTGGCTTCGAGCGGTCAAGTACGCAGGTACAGCCAGAATCACAAAGGAAACATCAACAAATCCAATGTCCTTCATCCGTGCGTTCCGTGATGTTTTCACTCATCGCCAAGCTGCAATGTCTAGTGCTATTCTAGCCGGTGTTGCATTTGGTATTGCATCTCTTGCATGGAAAGGATTCGTCGTAGGACCTTCGATTCTCTTCCTTGCATATGCCCTACAAGTTGCTTTGAACATGTTCCGCCGTCGTGATTCAACCGCTATGAGCGTCATGTTCCTGACCATGCTTTCGGTGATTTTCCTCATGGCTCTGCCGTTCTATGGAAACCCTCAATTTTCGCTCATGCTTGATTCAACTGGTCTACAACCCTTCTTGTTCATCTTCGGGTTTACACTGGCCATTGCGTTTGTCACAACTGGTTACCGAGACAAGCCTTGGTTGCTCGTCCTTGGTACCCTCGCTGGCCTGGCTACGGTGTTCTTCGCCTTGCTGTTTGTTCTCAAGACATTAGGGATTTCAGACGCATGGGATGTTCTCTTCACAGGAAGCGGATACTTTGCAAAGACCAAGATTTTCGGAACCGTTGCAGAAGCGAACGCCCCGAATCGAGCGCAACTCTTTGCCTCCTTTGGCCCAATCACCTTCCTGCTTGCTCTCGTTATGGGTGGCACATTCCTATGGCGAGGACTCCGCCACCGACGCTCAACTGACCTCGTCTTCGGAGTTTGGGTCTTTGCGGCAACGTTCATGGCTTGGAACGCAGCCCGTTTCATGTTCAACGCTACACCCATTATGGCCATTCTTGGAGCCTGCGGTATCGCATCACTCTGGAAGTGGGCCAATTGGAGTGGACTCGTCCGCTCTTGGAAGAAATTTGGAATCCGAACACCTGCAGATCGTATCGCAGGAGCTCGCAAGGCAGTTTGGCGAACACCCCAATTCTCAGCCATCTTCCTCGTGATGTTGATGCTCTTCAGTCAGCAAGCAACCTATGGATTAGACTCAGCCATCCCTGGTTCTGCATCTGATGCTGAGGGTGACCTTGACGAACGAATTTACGATATCGTGCCTGATATCCTCCGATTTGACGGCCTCGGTTTCTCTATCCTTGACAGTTCAAGTCACGATGGTCGTTGGTACCTCGGTAACTTCGGTTCCAGTTTCAACGATGACGGTTGGAATCGAGCATATGAATGGCTCGCAGATCAGGATACGGATGTAAGTTATTCTGAACGTCCAGCATTTGTTTCATGGTGGGACTACGGGTTCCAAGCGCTTACATCTGGCGATCACCCAACTGTTTCTGACAACTTCCAGTCTGGTATTACTGCAACAGGTAACATGTTGCTTGCCCGTAATCAAGACGACTTGACTGCAATGTTTATCTGGCATCTCTCAGAAGGAGACCGAGACTATGCTACTGCCAACCCAACCATACCTGGACCGTTCACTGCTGGATTCCAAAGTGTATTGGATGATTATCTGACGGAAGAACAACTGTCTGATTTTGCAACGGTTCAAACAGGTTCTTCGCCTTCTATTGACTTCATCCAAGACCGCTCCTTTAGCGTCATCAAGACCAACCGAGACATTGTGATGGCTGAAGGATACCACCACAGCGCTGGAATCTTTGACACATCAACTCCCGTTATTCGTATGTACAGCGATGGAGTTCAAATTCCATGTGAATCTACCATTGCTGGTGTATGTATCGGCGACGACTGGGATAAAGAGAACCATATGAGTGCAGCTGAAAGTGAATTCCAAAACAACATTCGAAGCAGCGAAGATACCGTAGAGGACTCAACCCATACGATCTTCGGTGAATATTGGTACACAGCAGATTTGATTGATGAATATGAAAGTGTATCAACACACATCCACCGAAAGAACGCTCGTATTGCACTGGTGACTCAACTTCTATCAGCGGCTTTCGCAGCAAACGAAGATGCAACCATCCACGACATGTACGCTGACATCATCGACCTTGGTGGCGATGAAGGATACTACAAGGTACAGGATTACAACGGGGTTCCAGGCGAAACAATTAGCCGAGACCACGAAATCCGTTACTTTGCAATTGACAACCGCCTCTATCCCCGAGCAGGCCGTTATACGGCTGACTACAATTACAACGGCGGCCAACCAATGGGTATCTTTGGAGCACCAACTATTCTTTCTGGTCAAGACACTGGAACCTACATGAATGAAGTTTACGAAACCATTCGCGGAGATTTCAGCGACGAAATGACTCGTGAAGAAGTGGACCTTGCCATGCAAAAAGATTTCTTGAATCAACAATCTGGTGCAGATATTGACCCCTTGCAAATTGAAGACGTCCGTGTAGACCACTTGCCTGCGTTCTTTGACACCATGCTCGCACGAACCTACGTTGGTTACGGCGCCTCAACATTAGGTCTTGACACTGCTTCTTCGAATCCTCAACCATCTCAACACTTCACGATTTCAGGAACACCGGGCAGCATTCTTTCCTCAGGACTACCTCTTCCCGGTGCAATGATGAATCACTATGTCATTGCGAACTGGTATGATGATGAAACCGAAGCTGGAATCACCGATTCCAACACTCGAGTTAAGATTCTCAAATACTATCCCGGAAGCGAAATCACTGGTCAAGTGACCATGAGCGATACAGGCGAAGGAATTCCTGGAGTTCGATTGCTCATTGAGCGTGACGCATTCTCTGGAGAAGGACCTGAAGACTTAGACAACGACACATATTGGGTGCCTATTGGATTTGTTGACGCAGACGAAAATGGTCACTATGAGTACACAATGCCTGCTGGCCGTATCCGTGTATCTGCATTTGCAGGGGAATACGACCCAGTCGCAGCACGCGATTCAATCCGAGACGGCTCTTATGCACAAGTCAACAACAACAACTTGGACATTGCCTCTGAAACCAACGGCCAACGTGAAATCTACGCGATCACTGCGATCCTCGGTCAAGTTGCAAACATGACCTGGTTGGGCGACTCAGTGATGAACGTCACCGCCGAAATGGCGAACCGAGAAGTTGTTTCCGACACTCCTCTTAATGTTGCTATCAAGAGCAGCGGTGTTTCTGGAACGGTCACTTGGACTGGAGACGAAGCATTCAGTGGAGATGCAGTCTCCGACACTACCTTTGTTCTACGTAACATTTGGTCAATGACTGATAATTACACTGTAACGACCACAAGCGGCTCAATCACAAGCGAAGAAAGCCGTATTCTCCAAGGAACTGGGGAAGCGACGTTTACGGAAAATGGAACCTTCGAAAGCACCGGCATGGCTGTTGCTAAGAACTTCATTGGTACTTTTACCCGTGAACTCGGCGACAATCGTATGTTCTTTGCAAACGGTACTTGGGATGGTGCTGGTACAATTAAGGCCAGTTGGATTGAGTCAGTGAACTCAACAGATTGTGAGTTTGACAATGACTCCACTCCAATCATGCCTGATAATTACACAGTTTGTGTAATTGGCATTGAGGACGGACTTACGAACTATCGTCTTGAAGGAACAGTCGACGCTTCTGGTACGTTTACCTCAGATGGAGTTACAACCCTCACCCGTACCTACGGTGATTTCGACTCTGGTAGCGGTGATACCTTTGAAGGCGCTGGATTCTTTGAAGGAATTGGTACACTCAACGGTACTGGACTGTTCATTGGAGCAGGCTCGTTCTCCGGCCCAATGGTCGAACCTGGTTCATTTTACCGAACAGGTCTCTTGCCAGGTACTTACAACATGATTGCAATGCTTGATAACAATAAATCTGTACTTCTGCCTGACCCTGTTATCGTGGGTGTCGTTCCAAGTTATGACTTGCAGATGACCATGCCTGGAGCAATCTTTGAAGGTATCCTTGAAGACATGTCAGGAGAACTGCTAACCAATCAAACCATTGAGTTTGTTGATCTTGACCTCGGTGAAGAGTTCATGACAGAAATCAGCACCGATGAAAACGCAAGTTTCAGCCACGGTCCGATCCCCAAGGGTGATTATTACTACCGTGTAGATGTTGACAATGATGGATGGTACGACCTAAATGAGACAGCAATTGTTGGAGATGAAACCACCAACATTACGATCACATTCGGAGTACCCGAAACTGTAGACGTAACTCTTCATCTTGTATCTCCTATCAACCCAACAACGCAGGAGCCTCTGTTTGATGTTTCAAACCGTGTAATTACGTTTGACAATACTGCAGGCATTCTTGACCCTGTAAACGTAACCTCTGATGAAAACGGTCGTGTATACGCCGAACTCTTGTTTGGAACCTACGATATTCGGGATGATGTGAACGTTGATTACGTCCTCTTTGACCAAGTTGATATTCAACCCGGCTCCGATGATATTGAACGAAACATCACCTACGCTGAATCAGTATACATCAACGGTAGCCTACGGTATTACCCTGGAACTGATTACGGAATTTGGGTTGACCTGCCTGAGCAGGATAAGTCCGATCTATCCGATGAAGCATCTGGAGTTTCCGTCCTCTTTGAAAGTGGAGTACTATCATTCCCAGTTGTGACAGACACTTCTGGAAATTATTCCGTTCGTGTGCCTGCTGGATTTGAATACCACATGACGACCAGTTCTTCCTTCACCAGCCTAGGCGGAGGGCAACTCATTGATGTTGTAACCGCTGATGATTTGGACATGGGAATTATGTATCTTGAACCAACGACTGAGGTGACTGGAATCATCTTCCTCTACGATAACAGTACCAGGTGGACGAACTCAATTCCACGCTGGGTTGCCCCTGAAATTACTGCAACCAATGAAGAAGGACTCCAATGGACGACCACAGCAAATGAATTTGGTGATTTCAATATTGATCTAATTGATGGAACTTGGACGCTAAGTGTTGATGAAGAGCTTCTCAACATTGAGTCCATTACCGGACTTATCATTAATGGAACACAAAACAGTTCTGAAACTGCTGAACAAATGTCAATTATGGAACTCTTTGCACAACCTGCCGCAGTTGAAGTGTCGATGGAAGTCTTCCTCAATTCGGCAGATGACGGTTCCTTCGAAAACGGGACAAAAGTTTCTCCCGAATTCCGTCTTGTCCCACTTGATGACTCAAGAGAAGACATTTACATCACAGCAGACAATTACACCAGCGACGGTATCGTTAACGTTTCACTCACACCTGGAACCTACACGCTAACATTCAACCGAACAACAGCAGACTCTGAAAACGCAACGGATTACGACCTTATCGGTGAGATCATCTTTGAAGAGATTTACATTGGCCTTGATGGTCCTGAAGAAGCATTGCCGGTCCCACTCAAAGAGACCTACCTTGTTACTGGAACTCTGTTGAACTCTACTGATGAAGGTTTGATGAACGCTTTCCTACTTTACAACGAAGCAGAAGACCGTTGGTTCTCAGATATCAGTTCTGATGAAAATGGTTCCTTTGCGGCATATGTACCAGCAGGTGAGTGGTTGATGATTGTCGCACCGTTTGTAAACGGTGAAGTGACAGAAACTCTACGTGCTACTCTAAGCGTCGGAGACCTCTCAACAACTCGACTTAACCAGACCTACACGTCCGTCCCTGCAGTCAATGTTTTGATTCAACTTAAGGAGCAATTAACGCTCAACAACCTTGGAGACATGAATCTCATCGCCGTGAGCGAGGATGGATTAGGCAACGTGACCTTTGAGAAGACAGATGTTGATGGTAATACTTCGGAAATGCTCATGCCGGGCAGTTGGAGTTTCTACCTCAACAAGTCCTCCGGTCAGCAAACATGGTACCTCGACACATCCGCAACTCCGTTTGACATGACTAACGCTGACAACGGTTCGTTAACCCTTGATCCAATCTTTGCCGATCTTGAGGTGGAAATTGGTGGTAAGGTCTACTGGGACCTTGACAACAACAGTGCTCCATCTTCGGGTGAAGGCCTTGCTGGCTTCAACATAACAATCATTGGTACAAACAATACTGATGTCAATACCAATGTTACGACCGACGAAGATGGTGTATGGACTCTCTTCGTTCCAATTCAAGATGTTTACAACGTCTCGGTTGAGAAGGACGGATTTGAGACAGTCTACTACATGGACGGCAACGAATCCGGATTCCCTGTTTACAACAGTACACAATCCACAGACATCGAGGTTGTTGCTGGTATGGTTGAAGTGTCAGGTACCGTTACAGACCAAGTTGACTCCACTCGTTTGATTGATGCATCCATTGTGTTGTATCCAACTTCAGGCGTTGAGCGAGACTCTGTTGCTGTCACTGGCACTCTTGTTAATGACACTCTTGAATGGTCTGCATCAGTCCAACCAGGCGAATGGATTGTCATCGTAACTGATGCTAACCCAACGCCTAACGGCGGTGGAATCGCAATCGCTATACTCGATGCAAGTGTTTCCGACGGTGGAAACCTCTCAATGGATATGGCTCTTGGAGGAAACCTCGTCCTTGACACAGAATGGTACCCTGTTGATGCTACGCAGCCTTTGCATGCTGGCCCAGACAATGCACAAGCGAACGTAATGGAACAAGATACTGAACTTGAAGTTACATTTGATGGAATGTCTTGGATGGTTGCCCTACCTGCTGGCGGCACACTCAATCTCTTGATGCCAGAAGGAAATGTTGTCTTTGACAGTTCATTCATGACAACTCAACATACAAGCAATTTGGAAATGGAATACTTCGGTGGTCAAAGCATGACCATTGCGTCGGATTCTACAATCAGTGCAACTCTGGAATACAACCGCCGTGTCAACTCTAACCTGGACCTTGTGTTCAACAGCGTTGAAGGCGCAACTCTTGTCGACGCAACTGATGTTGAGATCGGAGCGGTAGTCTCTTCAACGAACAACACCATTTACGACCAGTTTACCTTCAATGTTGACGTGACGTACAACGGAACTGAAAGTCTTGATGTGTTCACAGTTACAGCTGAAATGGGCTTGGCCCAAGATTCGGACCTCTGGACAGTGGAACTGTATAATGAAACCAGTGAAGAATGGGAAACATCAACGCTACTGTCGCTTGGAATTGGAAATGCGACTGGAGCAGATGCGACCTTGACCGCTAACGTCAGTGTTCGTGTAACGCTACCTTCTGTTGAAGATGCATGGCATCTTGATGATGGCCACAGAGTCTCATTGCGACTTGAAACTGAACTGGGTGAAGCCAGTCAAATTACTGTGAAAGCAGTTGTTCCAACAGCGTATTCCTATGAGATCAGTGGAGCAACTGAAATCGTAGGTATTTCTCCATTGGTCTCACGCCAATTTAGTTTTGATGTAACCAATGATGGAAATGGACGAGATACATTCACCATTGAACTTCTTGAAAGTGGAATCCCTGAAGGATGGTCTGTTACGCCTATGCAATCAACTCTAACGCTTGCCAAGGGAGAAACTCGTGTTCAACCGTTCACGGTCTTCGCTCCTTCGGACTTCAGTGAAGGCGGCGACTTTGACCTCAAGGTATACATCGAGAACCTCGGCCTAGAATCTAAGGAAGTTGATGTGACCATCCAATATGCACAAATCAAATTAAACGTAGACTCTGGTGATATTTCTACTGAATCCGACGACATTGCTGGTGAAGCTGGTGATGTTGTTATTCCTGTTGAAAACCTTGGGCTACTGGATGCAACATCTGTCATTATTTACTTCAAATCAAGTGAAGATTCGGTTGAACGTCAACAAACGATTACTGTTCCTGCGGGTGAAATCGTAGATGCAACGTTTGATAACGTTACCAAACCACAAGGTGACCACCGATACGATGTGCGAATTGAGGTTGCTGGAGAAGAAGCAAACAATGTTGAATCGATCATGCACGACAACAAGGTCGCTGAAGATGGTGCGTTTGACTTCCAACTTCGGTACGACCCAGCCCCTTCATCATCTAGTTCGTGGGCGCTTACGCTTGCAATCGTGGCCCTAGGACTCCTTGTCATCTACGGTGGTGTCAAGACAGCTCGTAGCGGTCGCTCAGGCTCCAAGTTCTGATTATTGAGCAATTACGACCTTTGTCAAACAAGGGTTCTTGAAGCAAACGATGTGATAGTCACCACTATGGAAGGTCTTGACCATGTTGACTACCTTCCTGAGCCCTATGACCGGAGTATTGTGTCTGCGATAGATCCTGCAGTCGTCGGCCACCAAGATGGTTGGCGTTCCGAGGTCATGGGTTGGGCTCCCATGGTGGCAGCGCCTGTCGTTAGGACAAGAAGAAGGAAGCTAACAGCAACAAACATTCTCGGTTTTGCAGTATTCGTTTCAATCAGTATGCTGCTTTGGCAGAATGACCTACTGATTGTCGAATTACCCTTGCCAGATTCCGAATGGGCATTTGAAACGACAGGTGTTAGAGAACTCAATGAGGACGGACTGAGCGGGCAGGGGATTCGCCTTTGTATGGTGGATACAGGTATTGATAATCAGCATGAGGCCTTTGCTGGGAAAGATATTCTATTCCACGACCTGATTGGGGATTCCACTGCACCTCGTGAATACGGAGCAGTCGCTCATGGAACATTAATGGCAGGGATTTTAATTTCTGGTAGCCACCAAATTGGCATCGCACAAAATGTGACATTTGCGATGGTTGCAGCACTTCAGGATGACGGCTCTGGACAAAATAGTGGACTAGAGTCCGATGTCGGGGACGCCATTCGATGGTGTCAGTTTCAATTTGAAGCCGACATCATTTCATTATCGCTCGGAGGTACTCCAAGCATGGAAGGTGAACGTGAAGGGGATTCAGCCTCAGCAACACGACAAGCTACAGACAGCGGAATATTCGTTGTTGCAGCAGCCGGTAATGATGGAGGTCCTGATGACGATGGAGATGTGGCTGCACCCGGAAATGTCCCGAGAGCCATCTCGGTTGGTGCTACGACACGCGAGGGTGATGTGTGGGCGAATTCGTCTATCGGCAGTGATAATGGAGAAGGTGCCAGCCGCGAACACCCTCACATGAAACCGGAAATCGTCGCTCCTGGGCACCGAATAATAAGTACGGGTGAGGATAATCTCTGGTATACAAGCAGTGGAACCTCGGATTCAACGGTATTTGTTGCTGGTGCACTTGCTCTTTTGTTGGAAGCACACCCACAACTTCGGCCCAGCGGTCAAAGCGACGGTTCTTGTGTCGACCTCGTAAAAGAGGCACTCATGAATTCGGCTCAATCCATTGGCCAGGGCGATGATCATCACCCCTATGCTGGCTACGGCCTGATTGATGCCGAAGCATGGATTAAGGAAATTGACCCCTCAGTCACCTGCTAGAGTGTGATTTTTGCGAATACAAACGGCATTCTGTTCGTTGTAGAGGTGCTAAAATCTGTCGTTTTATGTCATCTTTCAGGATAATCGTTACCTTTTTCGGGGAATTAGATTGATACTTTTAATACAAAATGATACTTATGGGATGACAATCATGGAGCAGTATTATATTCGGCCCGTTCATGGGGAGAATAGGTGCATCCGCCATGTCGCAAAAATTGAAAGCAAAAAGTTTCTCAATCGTAACACTATTCTTGCTGGCCTCGCTACTCGGCCTTGTAGCACTGCCAGCAGCATCCGCCGTCAATGAAACCACCAAAGGAACCGTGACCGGTGTTGAGACATGGTCCGGGACCATGAACTTACAAGGTGATGTCGAAGTCGCAGAGGGTGCAAAGCTCATTGTCAATGCCGGCACAACAGTCAATATCCCATACGGTAACTTCATTGATGTCAGGGGAGCAATTTGTATCGGCGATTCAGCATGTGGTGCAAGTGCGGGATCCTCCTCCAGTCAAGCCCGTTTTATTTGGACAATACCAACAGATTACAGTGAAACCGGACGTTGCTTGAGCAACCAATCTCAACTTCTCAACAACCCTGACGCAGCATGTGGTTCAGGAATGATCATCCGTGACACCATTGACCAATCGTTGACTTCAATCAACTATGCTCACTTTGAGAACGGATATGGATACCCAACCTTCGTCGGAGCAGGATCCCAAAGCCAATCTGTGAAATATGGAGTTTTGGTCTTTGACGGCTCCAGCACAAACGCTCGTGGCCTCTCATTCAAGGACACCAACACCTCCAACGTACTGGCGGTTGATTTCGCTGCTCCAATGATTTCTGAATCTGAATTCTCAAACGGTATCGACGAACAGACGTTCAAGGCGTCCGCCGTTCGAGCATACGGTGCAGGCGCAGGAATTCTCTCAACCTTTACCTTGGAAAGTTCAGTGTTCACCGGTGATGATGCAGATTGTGGTCAGCAAGGTGGCGGTTTGTCAGTCCTCGTTATCGAGGACAGCTATGTTGACATGGACGACCTCGAAATCAAAGATTCATCTTACGGCGTCCTGATGGAACGCAGTTCAGGCTCATTGACCAATTCTGAAATCACCACAAAGTGCAACGCAGTTGACACAAATTCGTTGAAAACAACAGGTACGATCAATCACCAACTCAACGTTAACAATAACATTCTAACCACTACCGAAGGTGCTGGACTTACTGCATACGAAGGCGCTAATGTCTACGCTGAAGGAAATACCATCTCGGGTGCAAGTGAGGCCTCTGGAGTTGGTGTTAGTGGCTCAACCGTTGAACTGCACGGCAACACAATCGGGCCTATTGGCGGTTACAATGGATTGTGGATTTACGGTATGAATTCCGATGTTATTGCAGAAAACAACACCATCAAAGAAACAACGAAGGAAGCCGTAAACATTGGTGAGTACCATCACGAAGACTACGGTCAGAGCAAGGACTACGGGGCAAAGCGGCTTTATTTCGCTAATAACATTATCCAAAACAACTCCGGGACATGTGAATCCGTGATTTACGGTGGAGAGTTTGCTTGCCCTGCAATCCACGTGTTCATGGCTTCAGCAACTATCCTTGACAATACGATAACAGCAAATTCTGGTGATATCATCCGGGCAACTGGAAGTCTAGTGAACGTTCAAGGAAACACTGGAGATTCCGCATTTGGATATGCCGGTAACATCTCGCTTCATGACGATCCCGCTACGAACATGAAGTACGGCTCAGTTGCTTACTTTTCTGATAACACATGGACTGGCGTATCTCAAGTCTACAACGTCACTGAATCCCGATTAACCGTTCAAAGTGAACAAATTCCGTCCCCAGGTAATGGAGAACTTTATCCAATCTCCATCAGTTGGATGAGCGCAGAATGCCCTTATGTTACGTCTGAATGCTTGACTTTACCAGATGCTTCAACACTGCCTCCGGCACAAATGCCTCTTGCAATTGAGTTGATTGAAAATGCAACTGTATTCTCCTTTGCTGACCTACAGAACTTTGATTCTTCTATGATTCACGTCCAAAACCAAAACTCAGCATGGGGCTCTCAAGTTCGAGAGGGTGAATTGGTTCGCTACCAAGTCAAGGCCAAGAACAGCAACGTTGCTGGTGCAACGGTCATCATCAAAGATGCAACTGGCCTACCTTTGTACGAATTGACCACCGACGCATTTGGATTCACACAACAAGTATCACTCCCGTCTGATTTCCTACTGGACCGCAACTGGAATCACCAAGTTGGTGACAAAAACGCAGTAATCCCTGGCTCAGGTAACCCACCCGTCATAATTGACGAAGACTCATGTGCGGATGGAATTGATAACGATGGAGACACACTCATCGACGGCGATGATGCAGATTGTATTAACGGTCGAGAAATGCCGTTTTACACCGTTGAAGCATTCAAATTTGGAAGCGGTAACAAGGATTTCTCATATGTTCTCTCTGGACCGATTGATGATGTCATCAATCTTGACAACCTTCGCCCAAGTGTTAGCGTAACCCAGCAAGATGGTGTCTCATTTGCAACATCAGTCAATCTGACTGGACAAGCATGGGACGGAGTCAAGTGGCCCTATGCAAACGACAACACCGCAAGTCAGAAGCAGTTTGGAATGATTACGGCTGTTGAAGTTCAACCACCGGGCACCAATGATTGGTACTCAGCAGTTGATACCTCTGGTGCAAATGGCGTAATTACTATGGAAAACCACCCCTTCAAGGATTGGTCGTTCAATTGGGATATGTCTGCCCATCCAGGTGGAGAGGGCGATGTAACCTTCCGTGTTCGTTCTTTTGACGGACTTGATTATTCACCTGTATCTGTTCGCCAGTACAAATTGAATCTCGTCCCTCCAACCATCGTCGTAGACGTCCCCAATAGCGGAAGTACTCACACGAACGGTAAGGTTTTGTTCCAAGGAACAGCAGCAGATCCTTATTCAGGAACCTACGGAAGTGACGTTCAGAAGATTTGGTTCCACATCACCAGTCCTGAAAACGACTACATTTCTCATTACTACGAAGAAGGATCGACCAGCTGGTCCCACGAATGGGACTTCAGCGAACTTCCTTCTGGCGAGTACACGTTTGAAGTTTGGGCATCAGACAGCGACTTCTGTATCGATATCGCTGTAACCCCAGCAGACGGAGGGGTCTGTCTTGTTGAGACCCGTGTCTTGACGATCATTAATGAAAACACACCTCCTCAACTGCAACTGACTTGGATTGGTTCTGCGGACCAACTGACTGGTGGAATTGATCGTGGAACCGTTCGTGCATCCGATGAAACTACAATCGTTGGAGTCGCTCGTGACATCGGTGGTCAGGTAACTCGGGTTGAAATTGATATCGTGGACCTCGGAACCAGTATCACACTCAACAACGGTCCTTTGCCAGTTACATCATTCAACCCTGATGGTTCCTGGGTCGCTACATGGGATACCTCCAAACTTGACCATGACGGTGTATACGAGGTTACCGTGCGTGCATATGACGGAGAGGATTATTCTGAAGACACCGTGTGGAGAATGACAATCAACAATCCAATTAATGCCAACAATATTGATCCTGTCTTCAATGAAACTGGCTGGATTGGAAGCTTGACAATCTTCTGTGATTCAAAGTCAAATTCATTTGACCGCTGTGGAGGTGGAGCGTCAATTGACCTCACTCAATTCTTCAGTGACCCTGATGGCGTTGGTGAAGTAAGTGACTCTCTTGATTTCTTTATCTTTGACGATGACGGCACCATCGAGGATGACGACTACTCAGCATACGTCAGAATCACGGCAGATGGAAAAGCAATTTATGACCCAATGGATTCTATTGCACAGACGACCAGTGAGATTCCAGAATGGTCGCTCAACGGTGTGATGTTTTATGCAGAAGATGACCAGGAATCCAAGGTTTACTCACTCAAGGTTAATTTCCTCGTGAGAGCGGTTGCATTCAGCGTTGAACGTGTTGATAGCGGACCAATTACCCCAGATGACCCCGCTACCTTCCAAGGTGAAGGGCTCCCTGGAAGTACGGTAAACATCCGCTTTGCAAACGGGAATGCGAAACTAAACTCCACACGAGTTCTTTCTGATGGAACATGGACAATGGATTTGACGAACAGCCAACTCAGTTTAGAAGGGAATGAGGAAGTAATTTTCGAGATGGACGGGCAAGTTTTCAAATTCGCTGGACAGACTGAAAACGGAGAATTCAGCATTGTTGTCTCAAGTGGTAACGATGATGATTCATCGCTCTTAACCATCATTCTGATTGTCGGAGCGATCATCGTTCTGCTCGGAGTTGGAGCGTTCTTCTTTGTTGAATTCGAAGAAATACCTGATGTTTCAGAAGAAGATGATGAAAACCTTGCTGTTGCAGAAGACCCGTACGCATGGGCAAAGGCAAAGCAGGCGGTAGAGATTCCTCCACAGGAATCGCCTCAATCAGTAGCGGCGCCAGAAGCTGCTGCTGCACCTGCAGAGACTTCGCAACATCCGGGGTGGATTTGGGATCAAGCAACGAACCAGTGGGCTCCTGACCCTAACTACTCCCCTGAACAGTGATCATTGAAACGAGATGGATTCAATGGCAGCGCAACCAAAGCCAGGCGTGCAAGAGAGAATTCTCCTGCATCTTCTCGACTATTCTGATTTCAAAAGCAGTATTGAAGTCCCATTTGCACTATCGCAAATGGGAATCGCTAACGCCGTCGCGATTGCTAGGTCAAATGTACCCCGAGCAATCTCGGGTTTGAAGGACCAAGGAATTTTAGTTGAGCGTCAGGCACACGTAAAGGGTGTTTCTCGGAAGAGGAAAGCGTATTTCCTTACCGATAGCGGTATCATTATGGCTTCTGAAACATGGTCACGACTGTCCGAATTTCCATTGCGCTGTATCCTTGACGAAGGGCAGCCTGTTGATACAACGCTTGGTGGCGTAAAATCGGTCTTGCCGTTTGAGATGCGTCCTGTTGATGTAATCCGGTACATGGATGAGAACGGTTACCTTGATGCTCGTTCATTATCCCAAGATTTGATTGAACGGGACCTTTCAAAACATGTAGAAAAGCAGTTGGTGACTTCTCTTGCTGATTTACCTCGGCTCCGACATTTCTACGGGAGAACAACTGAACTGGATAACATGGGGAACTTGATTGAAGCACGAGCTACAACCCTCCTGGTTCCTGGAATCGCCGGTATTGGAAAGACAACCGTCGCTTCTAAATTGATTGAGAGATTTATGCATCGTCGTAACCTTCTCTATCACAGGTGCCAAGATTGGGAGGGTTCTCGTTCGTTTTTCGAGTCCATTGCAGACTGGTTGTCCAGTATGGGAAATTCAGAATTTGCCAGTTATCTCGCAGCTACCCCCATTCCACAACCAGCAGATGCCGCCCGTCTACTCATTGAGGCTCTCGAAGGGTCACCTTCACTTATCGTCATTGATGATTTCCACAAAGTTTCAGACCTTGTTCTTCATCAGACCTTTCAAGCCATGTCACTGGCCTTACTCGGCAGTGAAGAGAAAATTGGACTCGTCATATTTTCTCGTTCGTTTAAACCGGTTGTACCAACTAAGGATGCTGAGGGACGTATTGCAAGTTTGGTCCTTCCACTTGACGGGCTTGACCCGGATTCTGGTAGGAAACTCCTCAGCAGTTTCTCAAACCTTGAGGATGAACAATGGCTTCACATCCACGGGCTCTCACGAGGCCACCCCTTAGTACTCGAACTCATCAATCGTGGTGCTTCGGCAGGCGCATTCCACGAAACCTTGGAGCATTACGTGACCGTAGAGATTTTCTCTAAACTAAGTGCGGAACAGAAGCGTGTCCTATCCGCCCTTTCGATCTATCGTGAACCGATGGTTCTTGAGGCGCTTGCACTCCAACAATTGGATACGGATGAACTCGATAATTTGGTTGAATCCGGTTTGGCCCGCCAAGCGGATTCAACAACCTATGACGTTCACGATTTAATTCGTGAATTCTTATTGCGTAGCCTATCTCCAGCATTGAAGGAAGAATTCCATGCTAAATGCATGGAGTGGTATGAGAAACAATCCCCATCCAATGAAGTAGCCATTGAACTCATTTATCATGCGATTCAATCCAATCAATTTGAAACTGCTTCTGAAATTATCATGGACAAGGGACGGCATCTTGTCTCTCAAGGGCACATGGAATTACTCGGTCTTTTGGAACGAATTGACACCTCTGATTTGGAATCTAAAACCGTGGTGCTACTCGGGCAATTGCAGGGTGACATCTTGGCTCTATTGGGCCGGTTGGCAACTGCGGAAGAAGTTCTCAACAAAGCGCTTGAAGGAGCAAAGGCTGCTAACAATCCTTCCATTGAGGCAGAAATTCTTTCATCACTTGCTGATGTAAGTCGGAAACAAGGTAACAGTGACGTTGCACTCTCACGGCACAAAGAAGCCCTCAAGCACTACATTAGCCAAAGCAACGCTAAGTGGGCAGCCCGAACGTACAACAACATCGGTTACCTTCTTCGAAGGAAAAACGAACGCAGCAAAGCATTGGAAGCATACGGGGAAGTTGAAACCATTTTGAGTCAGTCCAAAGGCAATGAATTGTTGAGCAGTCAAATTACTCTTGCACGGGCTCTTATTGACCTCGGTGAGGTCCAAAGAGCACGAGAACATGCTATGGATGCCCATGAGGCAACAGAAGCCATGGGTGACGCTGCTCTTCATGCACGTGCTCAGGCAGTTTTGGGCAGGTACTATTCCAGAGTTGAACAATCAGAACTCGCAATGTTCCATTACACTGCTGCATTAGAGGCGATGAATGAAGCTGGAGACCTTCAATCACTGGTTGAAATTACGATTCTTCTTGGCGAAGTGCTCCATGATGCAGGGCGAACTGAAGATGCTATGGAACATTATCGTGAGGCTCTCGTCATCGCTGAAGCCAATGACTTGCGCATGCAAATTGGCGAACTCCTCACTCGTCTCGGTGGCGTTGCTCCCGACAGACAAGGACGGATGGAGTACCTTCAGCGAGCCCTTTCGGTATTCCGTGAATTGGGTGCACGCTCTCGCATGAAGGAAGTTCAAACGATGGTTCATCGTGCAGTTATGGGTCGCTGATCATTGAACTGCTTGCGGTCTATCCAGCATAATCGTGGTCGTTCCGTTTTCATAGACGACCCATATTTGTTGAGCACCTGCAAGTGGAATTTCACCGCTGTGTTCTCCGCTACCAGTTCCTGACAAAGCCACGGTCATGTCGAGAGGGCCTCCTTTGTCAATTAATTTTAATGATGTATCGCTCAATCGGAGCCAAAACATAGATTCGTCAGCCTCTGATGGTCGCCATGAAACAGACTCAGCATAACTCACATTTCCAATACGGCTTGCTTCATCAGCTCTCTCAACCGCTGCTGCAAGGTCGTTCAAGTTGGCTTCAACTGCTTCTTCGTTCCAACGTAGCCTTGTATTTGTCTCAATGTCCCAAGCCCAAACGCTGAAGATGGTCATCAAAAGTACTCCGAGAAGAAAGGTAAACACGTACCCTAGTTCAGTGGCTGCAGCATCAGTATTTCGTGACAACCGTACGTGTTTCATGTCAGTGCCTCCCGAGTAGTGACGTCAAGTGATGAAAGTTGGAGTGTAAATTCAATGGCTTGTCCATTGGTATGCCAGACTGCCTCCGATGTACCGTAACTTGGATCGGGAACCCATCCAACATAATCTGTCAAAAGGTCCAACTGTCCAGGATATACGGTCCAATCTTCGCTTGCTTCAAGACCGATGCCAGCACTGTCTGCAATCGCAGTGCCATAGGGTTCCGACCAGCCTCTTCTTACTTCATATGCAGGTGTTGATGCGAGGGATATGCGATGGACAAGTTCGATATCCAGTTCGAGTACTCCCGCTCCTGAAGCGCTATCTGCTGTAGGGTGAAGAGAAGGTATGGTTGCTGCAAAACGAGGTCCGGGTCCGCCTCGGTCTGATGGGGGAACGACGACATACGGTTGGAATTCAGGGTGGTTGGTGACGACTGCCCCTCCGCTAAATGCGACTTCCATCCCGGGGATTGAGGATTGGAATTGATAGGCGAGTCGTGAGAGATGAAAGGCCCATACAGTACCAATAGTGGCGTGGGTTGAGGTTCCGTCGCTTCCCAAGACTTCAATGGCTACGCTTGATGGATGGCGCCCTTCTCTCCACGCTTGTTGAATGTCAATTTCCCCTCGCCCTCCCATTCGTTCCCAAGGAAGTTCTGTCGTGATCCACCCACTTGCCTGCGTTGCTATTTGTGTGCAACGTTGTTCACCATCGTGTGGAAGATGATACAGTCCGTTTTCACCGCTGAAGCGAGTGATGCGTACGGGATGGTCTTTTTCGACCTCAACGTTGGTGGTTCCCTGGTTAAGGGTCAAGTTGTATCGGTCATTGTCGTCCAAAAACATGCCAGTTTGGTTTGCAACTCCACTTGCATTCCATGTAGATGTATAACCTGCGAGAACGATGTTGAGATGTTCACTGACCGAATTATCCGTGTTGTAATAGGAAAAGGATGCCCCTGAAATTGAACCTGTGTCATCAGCAGGAATCATTGTGATTCCTGATACTGCATCGGTGATGTTCGTACTGCCTGATGCTGCCCACGTGACGAAGAAATCTCCGTCTGCGTCAAGTGTGGGTGCTCCGAGAATTTGCTCTGGAGGCCAAGACACATGTTCAATGGCGTTGGGTTGGACGGATATCCCTCCGCCTCTCCATGTGATGGTAACGATTGCATCACCCGGGTTCGTGAACCTGAGTGTACCTTCAAGATTTGGAGGCGTAAATGAATGTCCCAAATATGCTCCAGTTGTTGCCGGCCATGATGTGATGCCAGTTGTATTGGATGGTTCAGATTGATACAACATTCGAGATGCTGCGCTTGTTGTGATTTGAACGACCTGGTTTGAAGTAAGGTTGAGCTCATGGGTGAATGGTACCGCCGTTCGGGACATTTCGCTCGGTTGGGCATAGAATAATTCTGTGCCGTTTGATGTTGTGATCTGTATTTGATTTGCTTTATCGCTCAAAAGGTGAACCTTCGATAACCCCGATTCCATCGGAATAGCCCAAGAGTGGCCTCGTTTATCGGATGGCTCACTATCTGTAGGTTCGAGATAAGTTGCTCCGCCAGTTCCCATTTCTGCGAGGACAACCAATTCGTGACTGGATGAAACGGTAACAGTTCCGAGTTGCGACAGATCAAAGGATTTCAACTCATCAACACGCAGGTCTACGGTTGTGATGTCAGTTCCTAATGAGGTCAGTGTGACATCTACTGGTCCCAATGGCATGGCGAGTCCAGGGGCAACGGACACAAGGGCTCGGTCTACTTGGGCGTCAACGGTATAGAAATAATGGCGGTCAGGTCCTTGGCGCAGGTCGGAAATGCATACCGATGAAATGAAGGTTTCAGGATGTCGGATTTCAAGAGTGTCATCAAAATCCAAAGCGCCTCTTGCCCTTAGGCTCATGTCCTCTTGCCATGTTGCTGAATACCACATGCCTCCACGCAGTGAATCCCAAACGAGGTTTCCATCTACCGGGACGAGAGTTGATTGAGTAGAGTCCCCTGGCATACCTCGTTCGCTAAGTTCTGAGGTTTCATGAGCGAGGAGTGTCATTTGTGCTGACATGTCGTGTCGTTCAACCGAACCCTCGAGTTCCTCAATAACGGGCATCAATGAAACCATCATCAAACCAATAATTGACAATACGCCTCCAAAGAGTAGTACAGTGGCTACTGCGGCTGAAACAGCTTCTTCATCTCGCTGAAGATTATGCTTCATCTGCTCACCTCAACCCGCTGGTAGTCCACTTCAAAGAATAAAGGTGAACCTTGTGAGGAAATCGTAAATCCATCTGAGCCACTCGCTCGTTGATACGGTGAAAAACCGATGAATGAATCCAGGGTTCCTGCTGAGCGTTGAATCGTGTAGTCAGAAAGCCATGTTTCGTGGTATTGAGGTGTGATTACGTCATGTAAGGCATTGATTGCGGTGAAGCGGACATTGAATACCTCTCCTGTGAACAAGGTTAAGGGGCCAAGCGATACGAACTCCATCCCAATGTTCGTTCCACTACCAATCGAGCCGTTTCCAGTGACGTCTGTTAGCAGGATTGACAAGCGCAGTTCATCATTTGCCATGCGGTCAAATTCAACCAATGGCATGGCTGTAACATCCCATGCACCGTTGGGGAATCGTTCCGCACGAGCATTGTTCATCATCACTATTTCATGCGTGCCTTGGCCAAGCGAAGTTGTTACTTGAATCCCTGACAACGAGACATATACTGTGCGATGCAGGGCTGAACCTTGTTCGCCATAAACGGTGATAATCATCCAATGAGGATGAGATGCGTTATGATTGATGTACACTTCCTGAGAGGTTGTAGGTACGGTTCGTTCAACGATTGTCGTCGGAGACTGTATGGTCATACTTCTCGCAGACTCATTTGCAGCAGTAATTGAGATGACTGTGTCGTTAACTTTACGAATTTCGATGCTCTCCTGTGAAGTAAAATCAGCAGAAATAGTCCAATGTTCTATGTTTTGGACGGTGAGAATAGAGGTGGACTGCATTGCTAACGTGTTTCTGAATCCGGTTCCTTCAGGCGCATTTCCGGCTACTTCGACCCTGTCCTCAATTCGGTCGGCGATGCCTGTCGCCGATTTCCAATTGGTATTGTCCTCAAAATCAGAGAGGTAAGGGTTGAGGAATATCCAGACACCACCCATGATTGTAATGACCATGGCAAGGAGCATGACGACTCCCAAAACCTCGCTTACGGCTTGCTCTTCGCGACGTAGGCGAGGAGAGCGTAAAGCGGCGGCTTGGCGGTTCACGATTGATGACACGATGAGGTATCATTTAGCCATTGACCTTATTTCCATGCTAAACCGTCAGTTGGTGACTTGTTTTTCGGCATTCACTGTTGCATCGGATTCTATGTCTTTTCCAACGTAGTGGGAAAAATCCGGGCCAGCTTGTAGGGATATCGTGAGGTCCCCATTGAACACTTCGTCAATGTAGTACAGGACCGTTGATTCAGCAATGTGGGGTTGGTTGTTCTTTTCACTCAAATGTGTCAGCGTAATGCTACGGGTTGACTCCGTGCATACTTCCGCCAAAAATTGGCCAGTTTGATCGTTTGACAAGTGACCTCCGCGACCGGTTATTCTATCCTTTAGCGAGTAAGGATAAGGTCCGGAAACCAACCGGTTATGGTCGTAATTCGCTTCGATAGAAATGTGTTCGCAACCTCGTACATGAGCGATGAGTTCATCGGTCCAGGAACCGAGGTCAGTAATGATAGCAGCTCGCTCTCCAGCATGACTTGCGACGAAGGCGACGTTATCCGACCCGTCATGTGGGACTGGCACGGGGAGTACTGCGAGGTCATCACCAATGTGTACGATGTCAAGTGATGAAAAAAACGTGGTTAGTTCGGGCTTGAGCCCGAGTTCAAGTGCGGTTCGTTCATTTGCTAATACACGCAACTCCCACTTGTTCTGACAAACGACAGCGCCACCTCCATGGTCTCCATGATGGTGTGAAATCAGTAAACAATCAATATCGGTTGGTTCGAGATTTAGCCGTGCAAGGCGTTTGGCTAACTGCGTGCCGCTGAACCCTTGGTCAACGAGCACCTTCACCTTTGGAGTTTCAAGAAGCGTGGCGTTGCCCCTGCTTCCGGTACCAAGGTGAGTGATGGTCATCGGCATGTGAATGCTGATGACCCTGCGCGGAAGGAACTTGAATACACCGATTAATCACATTGGGAATGTGCTGTTTTCATATGATTCGGGGGTGGCGGTAAATGAGATTTGTATGAACATTGTTCCATCATCCTCATAAGCAATCTTTCCAAGGTGAACTTGTAGCGAAGCGTATGCTTTGCAGCGGGTGATTCAATGCGAAGAAGTCAAACAACCCTTCTCACGACCTTGGCAGTGATTTCGAGCCTTCTTTTCATGTCTCAATTCCCATCCATCTCTAGCGTTGCAAACGTTCACCCGGATGACACGACACAGACGCCCCCTCCCAACACAGATACCGACGGTGACATGATTCCGGATGTCCATGAGACCTTGTTTGAAGAATGGATGAACTGGACTGCAGTGGATGGGCGAAGTGTCATTATGCAAGGCATGGACAAAGACAACGCGTCAGATGCATCTATGGATTTCGACCGAGACGGGTTGAACAACACAGAAGAATTCTGTTGGCCTTATCCTGCGAATTGTACCGAGTCTGGATTCCCGAGAGGGTTGACGGGGATTTTGGATGAAAACAACGAACGAACCTACCTTGACCCTCGTATGTCGGATACAGACGGAGACGGAATGCCTGACGGCTTTGAGGCATACATGTGTCAGAGAATAGGTGGATTTGATGAAACTGCACTTCGTTACGATTGCGGCTCCTACAATCCGCTTAACGGGAGTGATTTGACTTCAGACGGGGATAACGATGGCTTCGATGTTGACCGGGACGGGACGCTAAGCCTTGCAGAGCGATTCACTGCTCCAGAGGAATACGCGTTTGGAACTCCGTCCAGTTTCACAACCGAACTTGATGGTTTGTGGTGTCATGCAACACTTCCAGGCGGTTCTCCACTGAAGAACTGGCCGTTCCTTCCCTCGGGTGCTAACGCTACGTTTCACAACATTCTCCCGGCATGTACTACAAATTCAACTTCTCCGATTGGAGAAGACCTTTGGCTAGGGACTGACCCACTTTTGGATGATTCCGACCGATACCACTGGGATGGATTCTCTGTTCGTAATTTGTATCCTTCATTCGGCGATGGAATCCCAGATGGCTGGGAAGCACACTTTGGTTTGAGCCCTCTTAATCGGACCAACGCACTTGACGATCCGGACTTGGACGGCTGGGACTCCAATCGTGACGGAGCCGTTACTCCCGACCTTGCCCGAACATTTACTGCCCTTGAATTGGGTGAGGCATTGTCGACGCTAGAAGAGTATCTTGTTCATTACGACGACGGAAATACCGTCTACCCTGGGTTAAAATCTACTGGAGTCATGAACAGTGATGACGAATTCATCGTTCACCCTCTCGTTTACGACGCTGAAGAGGATGCCATGGCTATCAACCACTACGATGTACGTTCCCTTGACGAAGACGGTGAAAACCTCTATGTCATGACAAAGTACGGTGTGACCGTTCTCAACACCATCCAGCAAACAAGTCTGCATCAATGGTTACCCCAAGGTGTTGAGGCACATGATGGAACGCTGATTTTCAGTGACGACGAACCGTTTGCACTCGCACTTTCAACAAGTGTTGGAGTGGCTGTTAGCCCCTTGCTCGCCGATGGTTCACTTGGGCCGCTATCATCTTGGGAATGGAGCATGATTGGCAAGACAAGTGCAATCACTCAACTCTCTGGGATGGATGGGAATCAGCACATAATTGCCCTTGGTCATGCAGGAGCAGGTGCAGTTTTGGAAATTGGTTCCGATGCATCAATTGTAACGACATACGACCTTGGCGCTGGTTTGCGAGATGCTCTCGAAATTTCAAACGCATCTGTCACCGTGATTCAACACGGTGCTGCCGGCGGTTCTACTTACACGCTTTTCGTTGGAACCGACCGAGGGTTGATGACGGTTGAAACAGCGTCTGCTCGTGATGAAGCCGTTGCAGAATGGCAGTTCTTCTTCACGACAGAGAGCACACCAATCACCTCGTCCTACAGTCAACTACACGGTCTTCCAATCGGAGTGACAGATAATCCGGCCGAAGTTCGGGACATGGCCCTTGATGGACCATCGAGTGAAAACGCCCAAGCCCTTTGGTTTGGAACCCCTTCGGGAGTCCATAAGATGGATTTGGTCACAGGTACAATCGACCATGGTGGTCTCTTGGTCCACCCGGGAATTGACGGAAAACTGTCTCAAGAAACCAATGATATTTATGCAATTTTACCTACTGGGGATGAGATTCTCGTTGGTTCAAACTGGGGGCTGTGGGCCATTGCTGGTGATTACTTGGCCGTCTATGGACAACAAGATCAAACACGACTTCCAGGTCAAATTACAACCTTAGCCAGCCTGGATGTTGACGGGAACACAACCGCATATGGTGGGGCTTCGCCAGGAAGATTTGCTAACTTGCAATTGATTGACCCTGGAGCCAACGATTCCGATGCTGACGGCATGCCCGATGGATGGGAAGTCGTCAATGGATTGGACCCTACTGACCCATGGGACGCTTACTATGACACAGACGGTGATGGGATTGATTTGGACCAATCTGGAGACTTTTCCCTTGACCGTTTGTGGACCAACCTTGATGAATTCCGATATGTCAAGACGACCCCGGATGGCTACAACTCGACAACACCCTCTCTTGGTGATACTGACGGGGATGGGGTCAAAGACGGTGCAGAATACTTCGGTTTCTTTTACGAAAGCAGTAATTTGTGGTGCCACTATACGGTTCAACTCGTTTATGTTTGTGATGATGCGGCAGGGCAGGCCGCCAATGCAACCTACCTCAACATAGCCAATGTTGATTCAGGGACGGACCCTACAAACCCAGATTCCGATGGCGACGGTATGCCCGATGGATGGGAAATTGAACATCGTCGCTGGGTTGGCATGACATTTACCGGCGGGAATAACTGGAGTCTTGACCCATTGCGCGCTGATGATGCAAATTGGGATGCAGATGGCGATGGGCTAGCTAATCTCTGTGAATATGAATGGTCCATTGTAAGAAATATGGGCCTGGCAGGTGAACTCTTGGAACTCTATGGTGAATCTCCTGAGAGTGTTGAACAATGGGCCGTTGCGGATCCGAATGCTATTGACTCCGACGGGGATACGTTGCCTGATGGTTGGGAGTCGAAGGGTCTGTGTTCTTGGGACCCAAGTCGATTGGGTGTCAACCCTCTCAACGGGTCCGATGCCTTTGAGAATCCTGACGGAGATGGCTATGATATCAACCATGATGGTATATTGGACCAGAACGAAGCCTTCGTAAATTATCTTGAATACCATCTTCGCAGCGACCTCTTTTTGGGCAATCAAACATTTGACGGTCAACCGCTGCCCAACGAATTTTCAACCAACCTCTTTGACCATGTGAGCGACTATGGCGCTCCTGAAGCTACGTTCGCAGAGCGTGCGTCCGGTTCGGTAACCTCTGGCCAATCAACCTACAATGTAGGTGCTTCCGACCCACTGAATTCAGACTCTGATGATGATGGAATGCCCGATGGTTGGGAGATTTGGTTTGCACGGTGGGACCTTCTTGATGATGAATGGACCCTGAATCCACTCGATTCTTCGGACCGCTGGGATGATACTGATGAAGACGGAATGACAAACTGGGAAGAGTACAACGTCATCGCCCCAGAGTTATCTGAAACAAATAGCGAACGCTCCTCTCCTCAATGGTTTGTTACAACCATTGGCCAAGCATATGCGTTCCAACAATGGCCTGGTATTACGACTGAGAAATCCTTTGGCAGTTTCATGACTCAGGAGCAAATTAACATGAGCGGGCGAACATCGGACCCGAATAACGTTGATACTGATGGTGATGGAATGCTAGACGGTATCGAACTTCTTTTCACCGCTTGGAATACCACTGCTGAAACATGGACACTCAATCCTCTTGTTGCTGGTGATGGGCTTTTCGATGGTGACGAAGACGGCCTCATAGACCTTCAAGAATTCAATCTTGCCGAAGCACAACCAGATAATGGGATTGCTCATCCAAGCGATGCTCCCTTGATGCATATTGACGGAGACTTCCAGCAACCCACAGAAAAGGCTCAACGTGTTTTCAACATCCTCTTTACCAAAGACACGCGTGGAAAGCGGCTCCTCAATGACTTCAACTCCTGGCAACAAGGAGAACCTCCAACAGCGTTCATTGAAGTTATCTTGGGTATGACCGACCCAACTATTGCGGATACAGACGGAGACGGTATGTATGATGGATTCGAGTATTGGTTCACCAACTGGGACCTTGATGAGAATCGATGGAGTATGAATCCATTGATTGATGGGGACGTCAACCTTGACACTGATGGCGATAGTTTCGACTGTAATGGGGACGGTACTATTGACCTCAATGAAACCTTTAGCAACCTTCGTGAATGGGAATCCAGAACCTACGGTAATTACCTCAATAGAGGGACTGTTCCCGCAAATTTAGGTATCGTAGATTTCGGAGAAGATGCTATGTTGGCGTATACAGAAGAACTCGGATTTAGTGAAATTCAGGCACAAGAAGCCCTCTACATTGATTTCGTAAAGAAGGGCACAGATTCCCAAGACCGTATGGATGAAATCAACACCTACGATGCAGGTAATTTCAACCGTAGTCTTCGTGGTGTTACAGATCCAACTCATTCCGATTCCGATAGTGACGGCATCCCCGATGGCTGGGAATATTGCTACGCTATTTTTGCGATGGATGATCCAACGACCATCAACCACTGGGCGGCTAATCCACTCAATCCTTGGGATGTCAACTATGATGGTGACCATGATGGATGGTACGACAGGAGCAGTTTTGATGTGCCAGCTACCCAAGGTGTTTGGAATGAACGAACCCTCGTCCCTTCAGGTCAAGTAATTCAAAATGGAATTGGGTCATTGCCGTTCACGAATCTTATGGAATTTGAAAATGAAACGCGTCCAGACAGCAATGATAGCGATAGTGATAGCATCTCCTACATCACGACTGTAGAGAACGGTGAAGTAATCTCTCACGTACAGGATTACAATTATTCAGATGGGCGTGAGGTGTTCAAGTACGGTTCTAATCCAAGCGACAACGACTCTGATGGCGATATGATTCCAGATTGGTACGAATACAAGCGTGCGTGGAATGAATCCAATGACAATTTTAGTTCCTATCTTGACATCCGTGTTGTTTGGATTGATGTTGCCACAGGTGGAGCATGCGATACGAATACAAACTCCTGTTTGCCGCTTTCCCAAGACGGGTCTGGCGGCACTCTTGGTCGACCAGATCTTGAATTCACGTGGTTTACGATGGACCCCAGCGATCCGAATGATGCGAACGAAGACCCTGACCAAGATGGTAATTGGGACTGTAGTGGAGCAGGATGCACCTACGAACCATACACAAATTTCCAAGAATTTTACGCTATTACACTTTCAGAGTATTCATCCCCGAATGCGGTCCGCCTAAGCGGTCTAACTTTTGGAGGAAGTCCAGTTACAGAGGGATGGCAGTTTAGGGCAGCAATACTTGGTCTGGGTCAACCGGATGAGCTCATTCAAAATTATCTCAAATTGGACCAATACTCAGGTATTGACCGCCAATATGGATACATCGTCAACGATTATGACACAAACTTCCTCACCGTCGATCCAAGTGATGACGTTATTCTTATGGCTGGAAACCTGACCGATTCCTGGGAGATATACTACCAAGGGTCGCCAAATACTCCTCCTGTTAGAAATGTAGGTGAACACGAATATGGCTGGTATATGCTTGACTTTGATGACGACCACCTCGCCGAAGGAAGCGACCCCACCAATTGGGATACTGATGGTGATTGGATGAACGATTGGTTTGAAGTTCGAGACGATGAAGAAGATGGAGTTCGGGGAGATTCCTCGCCGATTCGCTACGATTCAAGAACAACGGAATAGTCCGTTTGGGCCTTCTTTTGATGTGACTCCAAACCGCATGGTTAAAATTCTAAGTCGTGTGTCTACGCAGTATGCAGGGTAGCGATACGCATACATTTTTCTCACGCGGCGCTTTTTGGCTTCTCGTTATTTTGATGGTAACGACTCCTCTAAGTCCGCTAACATCCTTCATTTCTGAGGACTCTACGGCGGCAGCAGGTACTCGTCACGTTTACGAGTTCCACGATGGTTCAACGGAATATGTCGCTCTCTACCAGGGCGCTAACCCCGATATGGGTGCTAAGGTCAGTATTCCACGTGGTGCTTTGGTTACCGATGTTAGCATGACGTTATCCGGTGCGTCTGCAACTGGATGGTCACAAGTGGTCTCCGATACACGAGCACAGTGGGTTGCCGGTTCAGAATCTAACGTGGACGACCGCAGCGGAGACTTAACGCTCGCCATGGACTCAATCAGCGAATCGTTCTACCCGCACGGGTTTGATGAAGAAGCAGACCTAAATTCAGACGCATGGTTGGACAACGGTTCTTACGCACTTCGTCAACCTCACACCTCAAACGCTACAGAGGGATTGTTCTCTCAGCAAATTACCAAAACCTCATCCAGTTTCATGGCCCAAAGCCAAGGTTCCATCCTCAAGCACCACGACTGGCTTTTCCTTTCAACATGGTCTTCATCCACCTTCAGCAATGTTGTCCACCGACTCTACCCTAACAACGCAAGTCGTGAATCTATCATTACTCTTGACCAAGCTCAGTGCAATCTTCCACAGAAACACTCATCCTCATATTATGGATATTATGGGTTTAGGGATTGGACCGTTACGGATGATGAGCGATTGTTTGGAATTTTATCTGGATACCGATATACATACGGCTCAAATGCACCGGTGAATTATCATCGAGTCTTAGAAATGGATATCTCAAGAGACAGTGTGTGGACATGCATTGACTCCTATGACATCTCAGCGGGTGCTGGAGATTACACCGGAATTGCATACGACCGTGATACAGAAAAAGTCTGGGTTGTTCACAATCAAGGTGGTAAAATTGTCTCTTATGACTTCAGCGGTGATGGGACTTCAACTTGGGACCGAGATGAAAAATACTACACTTTCACGTCCTCCTCCTCGAGTACCCGTGAGTGCGGTCAAAGCAATCAGATGGTTCGTGGATTAGAGGTGAACTCAACTACGTTCTTCATGCGCTGCCAGAAGGATTCATATTACAACGACAAGGATCAACTGGAAGCTTGGGACATATCAGGCTCTGCTCAAGCACTCATCCCACAGACAAATACACGGCAAATCTCCCGATTAGGCTACGGTTTGCAGTTTGATGGAGACCGGTTTATCACCGTTGATTCTGGATATTCAACATGGTCCGGCGCTTCCTTGTACTATCGTGAATTTGGTACCGGTTGGATGTACGAAACAACTCCTGCTCCTGGAACCACGACCTGGTACGGCCCCGTGACAGAATATACGGATGATGTATTATCTGCTAACGTTCAGACCTACTGGTCTGCAGCATCGATTGGAGACCGTGTTGATTACTGGATCTCAGCCGACAACGGGACCCACTGGGAACAAGTCGTCTCAAACTCCACGATTCACTTTGATTACCCAGGGAAAGAACTGGTATGGAAGGCACAATTGATTGGCTCAACTGCAGTATCTTGGTGGATTGATATTGACGCAGCAACGGCTTATGCTACTTCCGGAGATTGGACCTCACCGCACTACAACACTGGCACAAAGGTCGGTAAAGTACGACCAGCATGGGTTGCAGATGTTCCTGCTGGAACTACAGTTCAGGTTGTAGTTTCTAACGATAATGGAAGCACTTGGCTTGATGCACAAAATAATGTTGAAACAAGTTTCTCAACAGATGCTGCAGGTAACACATTGCGCTATGCAATCTTCATGACCACCAACGACACTTCTGTCACTCCAACCCTTGAAAGTTTCATCCTTTGGTACGAAGAGGGATATCCCGACCGGCCGATGCTTGACATTGGCGGTGATGGTGTATACGATTGGGAAGCCATGATTTTCCTTAATGAATCAGCAGTAATTGCAACCGATGACTCTCAAGTGGGTGTAATTGTGAAGAAGGCGCCAACGATGATTGATGCCTTCAACGACTACATTCCTGAAAACGGAGAAGGCATGCTTGAGATTCCAATTGAAATCAAGGCTGCTACCTCAGGGCGTATCCGTGTTTCGAATATCGATGTAACTTACGCCATGCAAACACGTGCCATTGACGCCTCTTTTGAAGGCGGATTGGCTTCACCCGATGGTGCATACCGTAACCTCATCACTCGGGTTGCCCCAGGTGACGATGTCGACCGAGTCACAGAAGCCATAATCGAACTAAACCACACACACGGTTCAAACCCTTCATTCACTTGGGAGAGAGGTGATTCCTGTACCACAAATAGTGATGCGGGAGGAATCGTTGTGTTTGATACTGGTAACTGTACTTCAACGGTTGATGCCCTCGGCGTTGTTTCCATATGGGTCCCTACAAAGGTCAATTGGAGCTGGAACGATGAAACCGACCTTGAAGCCATTATCACGGTAAAGGACGACCTTGGAGTGGCAGTGAATCGGTGGGATACCAGCAGTATGGATCTCGTTATTGAAAACGACATTCAACTCGACGGGCTTCAGGTTTGGGAAGAAACAGGCCGCCAATTGTACCCAATGGATTGGGTGCGGGGTGGATTCAACCTCAGTTTCGCAGGAGGTCTTCATTTCCAAGATTCTCAACTCATGCCTCCAGCGGGCAGCTTTAGTTTGCGTGTAATGGGGCAGAATGTCACGTATGACGGAGACCCACTCGGAGCTTCAGTCTTGCTTCATGAGGAAGTTAACCCTGCATTTGGAGATTATAATTTGACCTTTGTATCCCCTATTGAATCAGCACCAGGTGGAATGATCTTCTATGTCCAAGCCGTTGATTTGGAAAACGGTTCAACCTATTCTAACCCTGGCTACAATTCTATTCGATTGATTCTTGACGGTAATTCACCTCTGGTTCTAACTGCAACTCCATCTGATGGAGAAGAGCGCCATGCAGGTTCTACAGGTGTGGGACAAGCCGTTTCATTGGTGATCCAAGATTCAGTAGACCCACCGCAGCAAATTACGCTGAATTATTGGGTCGGTTGCCGAGCCAGCGATGCGATTGGATGCAACGATTACAACTTTGATGGATTGCCTAACGAAGATGAGTACCAACGAAAGACCCTTTCCTCGCCAGAGACAAGGGTTGGTGGCCTCAACATCTTTGAAGGACTGATTGATGATTCTATGTTGCTCCACGAACAGCGAGTGTCATACTTCATCACCGGAAAAGATCAGCAAGATAACCAGATTGCTATGGGAGGAGGTCCGGTGTGCCCCGCTACCAACATCGTCTGCGGATACCGACCAGGTGAAGTACTCCCCGATTGGTCTGCCGACCTATCAACATACATCATCCGTCAAGAATTTGAGCCGATGGTTGACCTGGGGAATTCATCCATTCTTGGGCATGATGATTACGAACCACTCCACCCGGGTATTCCATATACAGCACGCATCCTCATCAGTGACCAAAACGGATGGGATGATATTCAATTTGTTCAAGTCGCTCTTGGTGGCGATTTGGATGATGATGAAGCCTCAATGTTCATCAGTCTCGCACCTGACGAGAACGGAGACCCTATCGCTGTAATGGAAACAGGTTCGGATTTCATCGCTGTATCAAATCTCTACTCAACCGTGGAACTTGATGCTGAAAATGAGAGTGTCGTCGTGATTCAAGCACGCTTCCAACTTACTTGGCAGTTCCCGGAATCGTTTGATACAAACGGGGTTACTCACTTCGTACCGAAGGTCCTTGTGACCGACCTACCTTGTAACGAAGGAGAAGTAGAACCGTGCTTTGAAACGAAGTTTGGAATGGGCGATGACTGGTGGAGTTTGGACAATGATTTCCGTTTCGATACTGAAGACGGTCACATTCGTGCAGTTGAACTTCGCAACAGTGAAAATCACTACAATTCGGAAAACATTGAGACCATTATCGGGGCAGGTCAAGCACTTCGTGTCAACGGCCGAGTATTGTTTTCAGAAGACGAGACTCCAGCTCCTGCTGGCGCCTTTGACGTTGTCTTTGGAGATTTCGTAAACAACTGGCGAACCTCAACACGTGCCGACGGTGAATTCAGTCTTGACTTGCTCGTTCCTTCAGTTCGCTCAGGCCATCTTGATCTGAGATTGACAATGGACGACCTTCCCGGGCTTGCCTTTGATGAAACACCAGTTCAACCTCGCGTTCGTTTGGCTGTCGACAGCATCAGGCCAACCATTGAAGGAATCGCGCTCAATACCGTTCTTCCCGGGGAGCCAATTTCAATCGGGGAGGCCTCGAATTTGAAGGTCATGCTTGAAACCAATGACGAAAATGGGTTTGATTACAGCGAGCCAGCCCTTCTCCACTACAGAGTGAAGGCCGGTGAAGCCGAAATTTCCCGAGGTAGCGTCCTTCTTCCGGACATCGCTCCGTTTGGTTCTCAGTTCTTTTGGAGCGGTGAACTTGATTTGACTGATTCAGGGGCGACTACGTTGTTACCTTCCTACACGGTTGATGTATGGGTTTCTGGTTCAGACGAAGCGGGTAATCCGTTTGATACATTTGGGAATGCAATGACAGACCCGTTTGCCTCATGGCCGCTCGCTCTGCTCGGTCCTCGGGTCGACCTTCAACACGAAAACACGACCTTACAATGGAATAATCCAAGTCCATATGAGGGCGAATCCGCCTTGATGTTTGTCGCCGCAGATAATCTCGCAGGTGATGGTGATGTGACCTTTGCTCTCCAACGACTTGTTGATGGTGGCTTTTGGTCGACAACCGCCCAGGTGAGTTTGGAAGCTAAAAGCGGTCAACCATTGCGAGCAAGTTTGCCGGCAATTGCTGATGTTTCTGCTGGTCAATCTGTCCAATACCGAGTTCTTGTTCTTGTTGATGGTGTGGAAATGGACCGCCATACGGTTGACTCTCTCATGGTAAAGGAAGAGACTGCACGTGATGGCGATGCTTTGTCTCAACAAGTATCTGATGATTTCTTTAGCATCACCCTGTTTGTTATCGCGTTGATTTCTGTCTCCTTTGGGCTTTGGGCTATGGTCATGCAACGAAGAATGCTCAATCCCGATGAAGACGATGAAGTGGACCAAACAGATGTCGTAGCTGCTGAAATGCAAGAAACCAGTAAGCGTGTTCCTGATTTGACAGCCACACCAGCACCTGCTCCTCCAGCACCGAATATGGCTGCAATGCCCGGACTTGACCGTACTGTTCCGCCTCCAATTCCACCAACTGGTCTTCCAGACGGATGGACGCCAGACCAATGGAATTCTTACGGATGGCAGTACATTGACGCTCTAACAAAGTGAGGTGATTCAATGGATCCATCTGCAGGCGGTGTTGACGGTCTTGTGACCTTGCAAGAACGAATGGTGAACCTCATCAATCAGTTGAATATGCCTTTGGTAGAGGTATCGTTGGTACTTCAGAAGCACATCAAAGGTCTGGGTCAATCTCTTGATGAGTATTTGGTAAAAAGTGGGGATACTGTTCCTGAACGTGTTTCTCAACCTTGGCCAGTCACAGTAGAGCCATCTGCGACACCGTCAAATTTTCCATTGGAAAAGGTTTTGAGTATCGTGGACCATCAACGAATGGACATTCTTGAAACCCTCATACGTGTCACGCTCATTGAAATTGAAGTATCACTTATCGACGGAATTCTTGCTTTGCGTGCATGGGAGCAACTGGCCCGAACACAACTCTCCCTCGCATCTGGGCCCGGTCAATTGTTTTCTCCGCTTGAAATTCCTGAAAACTGGTAGGGATGAGATTCAAAAACAACCGTGCCGAGGGGTAGGTATGGGCAACGAACGTGCGAAGGCTTCGCTGTTTGTTCTCGCGCTCCTTTCAGCCAGTCTATCCGGCTGTTTTGGGGACTCTTTGGATATTTTACCAGAGCGAAAGGGTATTCCTGGTGGATTGACCCTTGCCTGTCTCCAAGATGATGCATACACTTCCATGGTTATTGAGATTGATTATGAAGCGGGCTATAAGCCAATGACGAGCAGCACAGATATGCTACTTGACCGCCTCGAGAGCGTTTGTGATAAACCGGATGGCATAAGCTTTGATTTCACTGAGGTTGTTTTTGACCACAATGGGGATTGGTCTGCAAATGACGTCAGAGAACAGGCTTGGGAACACAAAGATGCTTCGCCTCTTGACGGGTCGACGTTGACCTGGCAGATTCTCTTTCCTTCCGGCTCCTATGTTGATAGTTCGGTTCTCGGAGTAGCCGTTGATGCTTCTTCAATTGCTCTCTTCGGTGATACCATAGAAACCGCAAATGGACCGTTCAATCGTCCATCTGTTGAAGACGTAGAAAACAGCGTCACCGTTCATGAAGTTGGACACCTTCTCGGTCTTGTCAATTTGGTCTATCAATCTCCCGTAGACCATGAGGATGAAAATAACGAAGGCCATTCAAACAACGATGATTCAGTGATGTATTGGGCAATTGAATCCGCAGACCTTGCAAACTTTATTTTCGGAACACTTCCAAATGAATTTGATGAAGACGATTTGGCCGACCTTTCGGGAATGGCTGATGGCTCAATCAAAGTGACGGATCAACTGTGGAGTTAGGGTCAAACGCAAGGGCGTCACGCCACGCATCAAAAATAGACCACAGCCAAAGGGCAATCCACAATACGATCGTGAGTGCAAGTGGGATTTGAAGGAGAAGCCAATCAAACCCTCTTCGGTGCTTGCGATTAAAATGCTGACCTAAAAACAACCCTGGGACGACGGCGAGAAGAGCCGCAAAAAGTGGACGAAACGCCCCCCATGTCCCTACTCCGAAGGTGATTTCACGCCAAATTTCTTTCGCGAGTCGAAACGGCATGAAGCCGGTTCGTTGTTCTTGGGCTTCAGGTGAAAATTGGACGACCAATTCTTCTTCCATATGGCCCACTACCTTTCGCTGGGAACGGTTCCTTGTCAATCTAACCCCTCTTTTGAGCCGGATGGATGAAAAACTGAACCCTCGTGAGAAATACATGGGCCCTCAACGTATTCTTGTTACAGGGTTCGGACCGTTTGGAACCCATGATACCAATCCGAGTCAAGATGTGGCCCTTCGACTTCAAGGAACGCACCAGATTTCAGATTCATCAGGTCGTGTAGTTCAAGAATTTGAAATTACGACACGAATACTCTCGGTGGACCATCTTGGTGCTACTGAAACATCAAATGCTGTTCGTTCTGGTGAGAAATGGGACGCCATCCTTCACATTGGTTTGTGCGCTTCCTGTGAACACCCACGGCTTGAACAGCGAGCTCAAGATGTTCTTGATATGCGCATTCAAGATAACAGTGGAAGAATGGAAACATCATCCAGGATTAACGGTCGTGGTCACCTTGGTTCATGGATGGACCTGGGAAATTGGATGCCTGAGTCGTTTTCAAGTTATTTTGACATCTCCCTTGATGCAGGTTCATTTGTCTGCAATGAAACCTATTATCACACCCTATTTGCATTGCAATCGTTCCATGAAGGTCACCTTCCTCCGCCTTGTCTTTTTCTTCACATTCCTTCCGAAGACATCCTCGATATCGATACAAGTTCCCTCCTGGCAATGCAGTGCTTGGAACACATGCTTCCGTCGTCTGGTCCTTCAGTGGTTGAAGTTGTTGCTGCCCTCATCCGTGATGAAAATGGGCGGGTACTTCTTGCTCAACGCAGTGACGATGCGACATGGGAATTCCCCGGCGGGAAATGTGAACCAGGAGAACGATGGGATGATTCCATAGTCAGAGAACTGAGTGAAGAATTATCGATTCAAGCAAAAGCAGAGCGAATTGTAGGGACATGGGAGCATCTCAGAAATGATGTCCTCCTGCGCATCCATTTGGTTCATTGTACAATGGATAAAGGTCCTCTCAAACTTGATCCACTGGTTCATGCAGATGCGAAGTGGTACAACCCTTCTCAACCACAATCGTTGACATGGACAGGCCGTGATGGAGAGATGATGGAATACGTTGCTCGATATGAGTCAATGCCACGTTGATGCTTCCCCGTCGTCGAGCATGGAGCGTTCATCGTGTATGGTTCTCGGTACTTGAGCACGACCGTTATGCCATGTTGCAGCCTCTAGCCATTCTTTCAAGCCGGACCCTTGTAGGCGAACGGTAATGACGCCTCCAACTGGTTCCTTTCCCGGAATTGGGAATGAAATTTTTTCAACAATTGCCGCCTGGCGTGAAATTGTAAATTCCGTAGAGTCTTCAACGATGTCACGGCTCATGAAATCAAGGGCGGTGTCAAGAATTCGTTGCTCGTGCAAGGCAGCCAGGAAGGTTTGCATTGGAAGTCCTTCAAACGACCACAATTCATCAACGGCAGAACCAAATGAAGGCTCATCGGGCATTGAATCAACATTCGCCTCAGGGAAAAAAGAATGGATGGCTTGCAATACTCTTCGGGGCGAATCCGCTCCGGATAATACAGTAACCACCGTGGTGCTAAGACCCTCTCCGATACCCGTTAGCCGGAGTCTTGGCCCATCCATGTGCGTGCGAGTAGTTCAGCCTTCAAGAAGATGCTGTGATGGTTCATTCAAAGGCGAAGTGTGAAAATCTAAGATGGATTCCAAAGGACATGGACACATCCGATGGCCCCACAATCGCCACGGTAATCCCTGTTCTCAATGAAGCGTTTCACATTGAGGCATGTCTTAACGGCCTTCTCAACCAGACGGTCCCCGAATCGTCTCACATGATTTTAGTAATGGATGGGGGCTCAACCGACGGCACAATACCCCTTGTCAAATCTCTTATTGAACAAGCCAAGGCCGCTTCAATGCCCCGCATTGAACTGCATCACAATCCAGGTCAAACTGTCGCTCACGGTCGCAATTTGGCTCTTTCACTCCTCCCCGATTCTATTGATTTCCTCATTGAAATGATCGGACACGTCACGATTGAACCCACCCACATTCAACAGCGCCTCGAAGCATGGAATGCAAGCGAGAGTAAAGCAGGAACATCGCTCGCAGGAGTTGGGTGCAGAGTCGTTCAACGCAAGGGGGAGATGCATGGTTCAGAACGATGGATTGAAGGTTGCATTTCTTCCCCTTTTGGACACAGCAACGGTCAGTTTAGCCAATTTACCGAAAACGAACCAACCCGGATTCCAGCCTTCGTGATGCATCGTCGTAAATGCATTGAAGAGGTCGGTGGATGGGATGAGCGATTTATTACCAGCCAAGACAGTGAACTATCTATGCGTCTTCTTGATGCTGGGTTTTCATTGTATAGGGACGCTGAACCGACGGTTAGTATGGTCAAACGAACCTCATTAAAGCAATGGTGGAGAATGGGACACCGGTACGGTTTTTGGCGGACAAAGGTACTCTTGAAGCATCCAAAGCGAACCAACATGGTCGAGTTTCTGCCGTTCTTTGGATTACTCCTCCTCCTTGCATTGTTCATTGGAGGACAGGCGATGTGGTGGTTGCCAATTCCTGTATATGGTGTCGTGCTGTTCGTTGAAGGAATTCGGTATGCCTTTCGAACTGGTTCAATGAGTTCTTGTTTTGGTGTTCCGTTATGTTTGGTGATGTTGCACACGAGTTTCACTCTTGGTCTTGCTGATGGGTTGGTGCGCAAAGGAAGGCCACCCAAGGACCGAAAATGAGGCGCAACAAGCCCATACATACTTGAGTAGGGTTGCTTACAGGAAATTGAATCATATGGAACGTCCACGTAGTTTCACATCGCGAGGTCTGGCATTGTTGCCTCTCTTGATTATGGGGGCTTGCCATTTTTCCATCCCTCCTCTTAGGGCAATGTTTGAACTTGAACCTCGAATTATGTATGCTTGGTACGGCCTATCACTCATTCTCGGATTCATTGTATTCAGAAAAACTCGTGTGGTCAAGGATTTTGAATACAATCGTGTAAAGGCTATGAAGAAGATTAAACACGTCTATGCGGCTGAGGAACGTGGTGTTTGGAATACTCAAGTTGAACTCGACCCGACGATGGATAATGTTACGAAAGCAGGTCTTTCACAACCGATTTCCAATCTTTCTAAAGAAGCACCAGAAATGCAAGTCTCTGAAGATAAGGAAATTGAAGTCAGCATGCTCAATGAGGCAAGACATGTCGTCAAGGCCAACGCCCGCGTAAGTGGGCAAGCCTCATTTGATGATGAGCAAATCCATGGTACCATTGGGGCAGTCCGAAAGCCAACTCCAATGGACCGGGTCTTTGATGCGATTTCTTCACTGTTTGGCAGAGATGCGAGAGCGGAACGAGAAGAGCAACGTAGGAATCGCCTTACAGCGGCTGCTGCCTCATCACCGGTGACCGCACAACGTCCGGTAGCCCCCCTCCGAATTGAAGGCCAGCGGGATGATGTAGAAGTCAACATGACAAGTTACAGCGATTCAGGAGGCGTCAACACCGTCATCACTTCATCTGGACAAGAACTCAAAACTGCAAGTATTCCAGGGAATCCTTCCGGGAAAAACCCATCAGAGTCTTACGAATCCATGGCCATGCTCGGTACCACGGTATCTCAGCCTCAACATACTCCCTCCTCCGGCCTTGTCTGTAGTGGGTGCAACTCACCGGTCACATTTGGCGAACGGTTTTGTCCGAATTGTGGTCTTGATCTTTGAAAACTGCTCCGTGAGATTCAAAGGTGTCCTGTTCTCGTCTTGAGTTGGGGCGAGGCTATGGCAGACAAACGAGACTATTACGATGTCTTGGGTGTTGAACGCTCTGCAACAGAAGGCGACCTAAAAAATGCCTTCAGGCGACTGGCCAGAAAATACCACCCTGACCGCAGTACTGAAGAGGATGCTGAAGACCGTTTCAAAGAACTTCAGGAAGCCTATGCTGTGCTGTCAGATCAGCAAAAGCGTGCTCAATACGACCGGTTTGGCCACGACAGTCCACAAGGGAATCCATTTGGTGGATTTGGCGGTGGAGGATTTAACATCAATCTTGAAGACTTGCTCGGAGGAGATTTCTTCTCCAATATGTTTGGAGGAGGCGGCAGAGGTAGACGCCGTGAGCGAAGAGGAAGCGACATTCTCATCCGACATTCTATTGAACTCAAAGATGTACTTGACCAATCTGAGAAAGAGGTAATTATCGATCTGCCTGAAGCTTGTTCCTCTTGTGAAGGAACAGGTGCCCAAGATGGGGAAATGAGTTCTTGTCAGCGATGCGGTGGACAAGGACAGGTTCGTGTGCGCCAGCAAGTAGGTCCCTTCATTCAACAATCCGTTCAGCCTTGTGATGAATGTTCAGGACGTGGAAATGTCAGCGATAATCCATGTGAGGATTGCAATGGTTCAGGTCAAGAGATGAAAAGTAAAACCTTACGATTTAGTGTTCCACTTGGTGCAGAAGACGGCACTCGCCTTCGTATGCGTGGGAACGGGGAACCCGCTCCTCACGGTCAAGGACAGCCCGGAGACCTCTTCATTGAACTTGAGATTGAACAACATCCGTGGTTTGAGCGGAGCGGTTCCGATCTCATCATGTCCCTTCCTCTCGGATATACGGACATGGTTTCAGGAACTACGATTTCCATTGACCACATGGACGGAAAATCATTGGATATCAAAATCCCTGCAATGTCAAACTCAGGCGAAACCATCACCGTGAGTAAACGTGGACTACCCCGCCAGCGTGGTTCTGGCCGTGGTGACGTGATTGTTTTGCTTAAACTCCACATGCCAAAGAAATTGCCCAAGGCAACCAAAAAAGCACTTGTTGCTCTTAAGGAAAGTCTTTCTCCAAAGGATGTGACTCAGAGTATCCTTGATGACGCAATTGACCGTAGGACACGTACTTGATTCATTCTTCTTCGTCTCGGACGAAGGTTGTGGGTATTCGTGATGCAAACGGAACAGTGTTCATTCTGCCGTTGAGTTCAATATCTACCGATGGTGCATCTCCCTCGAGTTCAACCATGAGGAACATACGGTGTCCCTGTTTCAGAGTGTCAATGAAGACTTCCTCGCCTTGGAATAAAAATCTCGGTTCAACATTACGAACCGTGTAGGCCGCTCCACCAGGTGAATCGAATCGGATGGCTGCGAGGTCCCATTCTCCATCAAGGACATGTACACCGATGACAAGAGGCCAAGAACCAGGTGTCTTGGCCATCCGTTTGTCTATCCTCCAAACTGCAAGGTCCAAACCTTCGGTTCGGTGGTGAAGTGATGGCTGGCCCCATGTGTCCAAACCGTCTTCCCATTCAAGTTGAGCAACTGCATGGAGGGCTCGAACCAAATCTTTCTGTGATGCAATGACATTTGATTCTCCGGAATCCAATCTCGTTCTGTACCATTCAAGTCGCTCTTTCTTTGAAAATATCTCCCTGCCATAGGTGCGGCTTCGCTGCAGGTGAATGAGAAGATACACCACCGGAATAAGGAATGCAGTCCCGAGTACCCAACGAGCAACTCCACCCCAAAACACAGCATCTTCGCTTGGTGGGAACCAGGGCTCTTCCCCTTCATCAATCAATGAATAGCTTGGTGTGAGGGTGTAGTCAATAGATGGTACATCAGACCCCCAATCATGCTGTGTGACGTCGCTTGAATTGATGGCTCTAATTTGGAGATAGTGTGTTCCTCTTCCCACTTGCATACTGACCCTAAGGGTATCTCCGGCGATTACAGACGGGGCCGTGTCAAGAACTTCAGATGTAAGTTGGTCAACATCCCACATTTGAGCCTCAATTTCTGAAATATTTCCCGTGATGGTGAATTGTATGAAGTGAACTGAGTCTTCCCAGCCATCAACGACAAATCGATAGGTGTCGGTGGTGTCATGGACGGCTAGGGTTAGTTCCCCGGAACTTGAATCGGTAAGGTCAACTGTTGGCCAGGAGGAGTTGTCAACCTCTAATGTGGCGGGAACATACGAGGGTGCTTCGAGCCAAGCGTTGTTATCTGAGTATTCGCTTGTTTGTAATTCGAGTGAGAACACTGAGGTGTCGCTAATGACAATTCGGCCTCCTACGTTCCCTGGGTAGGGGTAAATGTTCCGAGAATCTCCTTTCGCAATCGTGTCGGAAGAACCCGTCACCCACATTCCGTTAAGCAACTGGTCAACTCGAAGATTGATTTCGCCTAAACGGCTATGGAGTTGAAGAGACTGAGTTTCGTTCCAATCAAAGACGGACACTGTAGAGCCGTGTCCAAGCAGTTCTGCTCCATAGATCAGGTCTTGACCAATCAGCGGAGTGTTCGGAGTATCGGTGTGGATTATGGCGTGAGCCGTCCAAAGAGCAGGGGAAACTGGGCTAGACAATCGCACAATAAAGCGGCCGTAATCAGGAGCAATCCACCATTCAACCGGAACTGGTAAGCCGTTGAGTTCAGTATGGCCTGTGGAACTGGATAATGTTGTCTCAAACATGAGTTCATCGGTCTGATTTTGGAAGTAAACCGTAGCGGTTGTTTCCTCGGTCGTATCCAGCCATTGCCATTCGAGAGTGTCACCCTTGCTTACATCAATCGTCATGTATTCATCAGCAGACGTGTTGATGACTCCTGACTGCAAGACATTGAGGTCAGTGCTGTCATTAACAACCGAGGCTAATGTGCCCCGCAGAGTGTCCATGCAAACCGATGCATCCGTGCACACCCCGACTGGGTGATGCGATGAAGCCTCAAGGGGGGCGGGCCGGATATGAGGGAAGGAATCAACTTCACCATGGTAGAGGGTGAATCGGATGGTTTCTGATACCGTGGTTGAAATGCTCATTGTAATTGATGTCGCACTGGCAGGGTACAATTCCATTCGGTCTGTTCCCGATGTATTGGTGTTATCTCCAATCAGACTTCCAGTGCATGCTTCGCACTTGAGTGTAAGTTGAATGAAACTGTTTTCTTCAACATCAATTGAAGATTCATATGATGTGTTTTCGTCCAATGAAACACTAAAAATTCGTCCTTCAATACTCATCGGTTCCGATTCGGATGCATCGACAAGGGGCAGTGCGGATGTGGCCATAAGAAGCACCAAAAAGAAGGCCAATGATGGCGTCCTTATACTTCCCATGACTTTGGGGCAGCGGCGAAGTCTTTCAAATTCACTGCTCATTGTTGTTCAAACCCTTGAAGAAGCAAAGGCGGCACGGCGTACCATGACGGGCCCTCTTGCACGCACAGTCTTGCACAGGCTCCGATTTGCCCGAATCTGGGGCTTAGGTGACCGAAAGGCCCCTGCAAGCACCACGCCATGCCTTGTATTGATGGAGGGCGACCCTGCCCTTGACATTGCATATGCGTCGTTTGAAACTCAAAAAACGAACGAACTCCCCGCACGTCTACAACTTTCAGCCCGTTGTCCGTTGTCCCCTCCAGAATTTGATGTGAATTCTCCAACATATGACGTGAACATTGGGCATGTTCTTCCCCCTTCTCTTGAAGAGGCAAACGCCGGCGAAGAGCAAGGGACTTCTCCTTTACTCCCCGTATCATGGCAGCGGATGAACCATGATTCGTCCCTCATGGATGATGATTTGAACCCTGAAATCGTAGTTCTTACGGATGCGGTTCAACTGGCCGCTCAGCCTGGGAAACTGGTCGACGCACTGATGGTTCTCAAACAACAATTTCCAGGGGCTCTAATTTGGACGCCCGGTTTGGGCGGTCCCGATAATGCAGCAGTATTGACCTGGATGGGCGTAGATTTGTTTGACATGGGTCGGAGTCACGAAGCAGCCTCTTCAGGAGCTCTCTTGACTTTG
>Ga0208973_1000005_pt1 | contig 136200 bp, 119 predicted proteins | sample AOAMet_66_BLW_10_2_FD_188233 | JGI IMG/M metagenome (GOLD analysis project Ga0208973, IMG submission 188233) | Ammonia-oxidizing marine microbial communities from Monterey Bay, California, USA - CAN11_66_BLW_10 (SPAdes) | ecosystem: Environmental > Aquatic > Marine > Intertidal zone | place...
GTCCTTTGCATTGTGAACTCCGAGGATTCCGACCTCTGGCTTGTTGATGATCGGTGTTGCACCAAGTCCACCCAGTCGTCCTAGGCTGGTGATGGTGAAGGTTGAGCCGCTTAGGTCCTCAACGCCTGCTTTCCCATCTCGAGTTGCTGAAGTCACGCGCACCATTTCTGTTGCAGCGGTCCAAATGTCCATTGCTTCAACATGCTTGACAACAGGAACATAGAGTCCTCTGTCAGTTTGGGTCGCAATGCCCAAATTGATTGCTTCGTGTCGTGTGACGACGTTTGCCTCGTCATCGTACAGTGCATTGCATTCTGGGCGTTGTTCCAATGCCTTGACCAATGCTTGCATGATAAACGGCAGATAGGTGAGTTTCGGGGCGCCTTCGGGACGTGTTGCATTGAGGTGCTGACGCAGTTCTTCAAGGGCGGTGACGTCCACTTCTTCAAAGTATGAAAAGTGAGGAATTGTACTGTAGGAGGACATCATTCCATCCGCAATCTTCCTGCGAAGACCGATGACCTTGATGTCTTCAGTACCGTTTCGTTCTACCTTTGCTGAGCCGCCCATTGGTCGAGCAGATGAAGCACCAGATGCTCCGCCTGCGATGTGTCGGTCAAGGTCAGCATGACTGATGCGTCCCGCAGGACCAGACCCTGCAACATGTTGCAAGTCTACGTTTGCTGAGCGAGCACGTTGGCGTACTGCTGGTGAGGCAAGTGCTTTTGTTCCTGCTGCACGAGCAACAGGTGCTGCTGCTGGAGCGGCTTCAACGGGTGGAAGTGTTGGTGCTGCAGGTGCTGCGACAGCCGCTTTCTTGGCAGGTGTCTCTTCTTTTGCAGGAGCAGGTTCCGAGGCCTTTTCTTCGCTTGCATTCCCGTCTCCCTCGACTTCAAAAACGATGCATACGGCGCCTACAGGTAAGATGTCCCCAGCTTCACCAACCATGCTTTTGACGGTTCCTTCACAAGGAGCAGGGATTTCAACAGTTGCTTTGTCTGTCATCACTGAGAGAATTGGGTCGTCTTCCTTGATGCTGTCACCAACTGCGACCAGCCATTCAACGATTTCCCCTTCAACGACGCCTTCTCCGATATCTGGTAGTTTAAATTCAAATGTTCCCATGTTTATTCCTCCTGTGTTTTCTTTATGGCTTCAGCAATCCTTGACGGACTTGGAAGGTAATCCCATTCTGTCGTGTGCGGGAACGGTGTGTCCCAGCCAGTTACTCTCTGAATCGGGGCTTCGAGATGATAGAAGCAACGCTCCTGAATCGAAGCGCTCATCTCAGCTCCAAATCCACTGGTCTTTGGTGCCTCATGAACGATAACACAGCGTCCAGTCTTCTTCACTGAATTGACGACAGTATCTCGGTCCCACGGGACTAAGGTCTGCAAGTCTATGAGTTCACAATCGATTCCTGAGTTTTTGATCGCCTGTTCGCTCACATGGACCATTGCGCCCCAGGCAATCACGGTACAAGCAGCGCCTTCTCGAACGATATTGGCTTGTTCTAGCGGGATTGAATAGTACTCTTCAGGGACTTCGCCTTCCGGATGGTCATTCCATGTAGGAACATTGTGCGGGTCTCCATAGAACGGGCCACGATAGCATCGCTTCGGTTCAAAGAAGATAACCGGGTCGTTACATTCGATTGCACTTGTCAAAAGTCCCTTTGCGTTACGAGGGTTTGAGCAATATACTACTTTGAGACCTGGAGTGTGCGTAAATTGTGCTTCAGGAGACTGTGAGTGATGGTGTCCTCCTTTGATTCCTCCACCTGCCGGCGTTCTGAACGTGACAGGGCTGGTGAATTCTCCCCCAGAGCGATGCCTGAGTTTGGCGATTTCATTGACAATTTGGTCATATGCAGGGAAGATGTAGTCGGCGAATTGAATTTCTGCAACTGGACGTAGCCCGTTCAAGCCCATTCCCATTGCAATGGCTGCAATTCCGCCTTCTGCGAGAGGTGAATCAAAGACTCGGTGGTGGCCAAATTCTTCCTGAAGGCCTGCTGTCACTCGGAACACTCCTCCGAAATAGCCAACGTCTTCCCCAAAGATAACCACATTAGGGTTGCTTTGTAATTGGTGCTTCAATGCAGAGTTTAAGGCTGCAATCATGTTCATTTTTGCCATGCTAACACCTCACTTCCCCAATTCCTCTCGTTGCTCTTGAATGTGCCAGGGGACCGTTTCGTAAACCTCTGTGAAAATTGTTGATGCGGGAGGATATGGTCCTGTTGCAAGGTCTCCAAATTCGCATGCCTCCTTGTATGCAGCCATGACCTCTGCGTCAATTTTTTCAGCGAGTGCGGTGTTCTTTTCATCATCCCACTCGCCAATTTTGACAAGGTGGGCTCGAAGCCGTTCTACCGGGTCGCCACCAGGCCAACATTCTGCTTCGTTCTGAGGTCTGTATGCTGAGGGGTCATCCGAAGATGAGTGGGCTCCTGACCTGTAGGTGTACACTTCGATATGCGTTGGTCCAAGGCCGGCTGATGCACGCTCACGTGCCCATTTTGTGACGCTGTACAGAGCGAGGAAGTCATTTCCATCGACTCGGAATGATGGGATGTCGTAAGCCAAGCCGCGCTCTGCAAATGTTCGTCCACCCGTAGCCAGCGAAACGTGTGTGGAGATGGCCCATTGGTTATTGACGACATTGAGGATGACTGGAGGTTTGAACGTTGATGCAAAATTGAGTGCGTAGTGGTAATCTCCCTGAGCAGACGTACCGTCTCCAAGCCATGAGATGCAAGCTTCGTCAAGTCCTTTGTAGGCGCTGGCCATTGCAACACCTACTGCTTGTGAAAATTGTGTTCCAACCGGTGATGAAATGGAGATGAATCTGCCTTCTTTCCAAGTGTAATGGACTGGCATTTGTCGTCCACGAACGTTATCTTCTGTGTTTCCAATGCAGTGGCAAATCATGCTCACCATGTCTCGTCCACGAACAAATTGTGCACCAGGTTGTCGGTACGATGGGAAAATCCAATCGTTGTCTTCAAGGGCCATTGTTTGCGCTATTGCGACTGCTTCTTCTCCAAGCGATCGCATGTAGAACGAGAGTTTTCCAGTTCGTTGCATTTTGATCATTCGGTCGTCAAAGATTCGGAGTCGCATCATGTATTCAAGACCCTGAATAAGTGCTTCAGCGTCAAGGCCTGGGTCCCATTCACCAACAGCGATGCCATCATCGGTGAGCACACGTACCAAACCCGATGCATGAGGTGCTGTATCTTGTGAAGTGCATGTTGCAGGGTCTGGACGATTCAGATCGCCAGGTTGTTCAACAAATTTGTCACCGAAGGATGGCGTGTCTCCGGGACGGAATGGTGCAACCCCAATCGTGTAGGGCGAGGTTGTAACCGTGCTTCTCTCCGTCATTGTTTCACCTCAGGACCGGTCCACCTTAAGGGGTGTCGGTGGGTTGCTTTGGTGGTTGGCTACACGGACATATGCACCGGGCATTGTTTCTGTGTTATCAGCATCCTTAGTTTTCCTGTAAAGGAGGCCTGCTTTGAACGATGAACGGACTAAGGGTCCGCTTGCAATACCGGAGAATCCGATATTTATTGCGTGAACGGCCCAAATGTCATACATCTCGGGCTCAGGAAAACGGTCAACAGTCAAGTGGTTTGCAGACGGAGCGAGGTATTGTCCAATCGTGACAAGGTCAACTCCCGCTTCCCTGAGGAGGTCCAGAGCTTCCAGAATTTCATCATCGGTTTCTCCAACCCCGACCATGAGGGATGATTTTGTAAGAATGTCTGGGCGCAATACCTTGGCTTGCCTGAGGATTTCCAATGACTGGCTGAACGATGCTCGTGCGTCTCTGACCGTCGAATCAAGTCGAGGGACGCATTCTACGTTGTGAGCAAATACTGAGAGCGGGCTGTCGTTCAGTAAATGTTCGAGAGCGACATGGTCTCCGGCAAGATCTGAACAAAGAAGTTCAAGCGTAACTTCGGGTGCTTGGGAGTGAACGGCGTCAATGCACTGTTTGTAATGGTCAGCCCCACTGTCTGGTAGGTCGTCTCTATTGACTACAGTGATGACTGCATGGCGCAAATTCATGGAGGTCACAGCCTCTGCGAGGTGTGCTGGTTCCTCGGGGTCAAGGGCGGGGGGTCTCTTGATGGTCCCAACCGCACAAAATCGGCACCCTCTGGTGCATTCTTGGCCGGCGATCATGAAGGTTGCATCACCCGATGCCCAGCAGTCGTGAATGTTGGGACATCGCGCCTCTTCACACACGGTGTGGAGTTTGTTGTCCTTCACTGCTGTTTTTGTGGTGTTGAATATGGCCTGCTGTTCGCCGCTTGGAAGTCGGGTTTTGAACCATTTGGGGAGTCGCTGTTTGCGGCGAGGAGGCGATTTAGAACCTCCCTTGGAAGCGGCCATTGGGAGAGGTTTTCCTTCTATTTGACTCCCTCCTTGGTATGGGGCAGTCGGAGTCCATCAAAAAGGTGTGTGATTCAAGGGTTTGTTGGTGAAGCCGCGGTATTGATTCATGAATTCATACGAGGTTTCATGAATTGGGTCCTCGCCATTGACATTATGAACACCAAGATTGCACTGATTACGGGGGCTGGCCACCGGCTTGGTGCAGCCACGGCAAACAGGCTCATGGACTCTGGATGGTTCGTGTTTGTTCATGTTCGTTCTTCAATGAAGCCTGCCCAAGAACTGCTCGAACAAGCAGAGGTTCGTAACAATCGCAAATGTGGTGCAATCGTGCAGGCGGATTTGACCGATGATGGCCAACTGAAAGCGATGGTTGAAGAAGTAAAAAACCATCCTGCGGTGAGCGCGAATGGGCTTTCTGGGCTCGTCCATAATGCCTCGTTCTATAGCCAATCTAAGTTTGAAGAAACATCGTTTGAAACCTTCCGAAACTTAAACCGTTTACACATGGAGGCCCCGTACTTTTTGACTCAACAATTTCTACCCGAATTGCGAGCAACCCAGGGGTCAGTTGTCGGAGTCGTTGATACCTCTTGGGGCAAGGCTTGGGAGGGCCTTTCTCACTACACTTCGAGCAAAGCAGGGTTGCGTCAACTTATGCTGAATCTCGCAGGGGAGCTGAGTCCTGATGTCAACGTCAATTGTGTTGCACCCGGGGCGATTATGGCTGCGGAGTGGGAATCTGAACATTTCACAAAAGTCCTCGAAAAAGTCCCGATGGGGCGCTCCGGCCAAGCATCAGACATTGCCGCAGCAGTACAACACCTGCTGGAAGCACCTCACCTTTCTGGGCAAGTGCTCCATGTGGATGGCGGTTGGTCGATTGAAGACGCTTGAGTTTCATTGAAGAAGGAAGGCGCCACCGCATGGGGTGCAGGGGTGGCTGAGGTGGTCAAAGGCGCCGGGCTTAAGATCCGGTCCCGTATGGGTTCGTGGGTTCGTATCCCACCCCCTGCATCAACCCCTTCGGCTTCATTCTAATGTCGTCTAGAATCGCTTAACTTGATGCATCCCATGCAAAACCGTTTAACACCCCCTGCACCACGCAGGCATGGTGAACAAGATGCTGTACAGCAAATCTGCAACTCATTCGCACTCAGTCGCTTGGTTCCTTGCAGCATTGATGGTTTTTTCAACAAGCGCCGTGCTCTTCGCTACAAATGAGGAGAAAATTGAATTGTTTGAGGACGATTCACCGATTATCTTTAGAAATACTGCAAATCAACAAACCTACGACCTTTACCTTGAGAAAAAGAATGACACCTATGGCGGCCAAGGTTCGATTACAACCATTGTACCCGACACGGGTCAAGAAGAAGGAAGCGCCATTGATGGTCTTGAATTTAGAAGCGCTGAAATGATCAGTAACCTCTATGTTAACGGTACCGGAGGCAATAACGTCGCTCGTCTTTCGATATACTATCAGTTCAGTGGTGCTGATGGTTCAACTGCCGATGTGACGTTTTCCATCAAAGCAGGTGACCAGCAGATTACATCTACAAGCAAATCGCTAGAGAATCCTTGTTCAACCGCTCCATTTTCACAGAACAGTTGTACTTGGACCGTTCTTGAAGTTGAATTCAACATCGGTACATCCGGATTTATGGTTCCTCAGGGCAAACAACTCAAAATTCGAATTGATGCCCAAGCAAGTTGTGAAGACAATACTGGAGGGTTTGGTCAAACCCCCTGTGACGTTGAATTTGCTTATGGAAAGGTCGGAAGTGCGAGCGGTTATTCCCGGCTTCAAATCACGACCAATGCACTTTCTGGTTCATCTGTTCGTGTCCACAGTTGCTATGGTGACTTTGGCTGCAATTGGAACGATGCAGAAAAATTGGAATGGTCTCCAAACCATCGTTTGGAATTCCGTGAAATGCGTTTTTCTGTGGAAGTAAGAGATGCATTCGGCCGTGAAGATATTGAAGATGTCACGCTTATTATGAGCACTCCTAACGGAGCGAATTCAGTGTTTGAGGAGGATTTTGATGATGACTCCTTAAAGTTAGATAATAACGGGCTCGTAGGAGTTTACAACTTCACTGCCTCTGGCTTAGCCTCTGGTGAATATCCTGTTCGTTTGGAGATTAACGACGTGCAAGGGCATTCGCTTCTCTTCGAACATCCAGGCTTAGAATTCTTGGAACATGATGTATATCTTACCGTTCCTCAAAATCAACCTGATGTTGTGCTTTATGCGCCAGGGCAAACCAGCAAAGTGAATTTCCTCATCGAGCATACTGGGTCCGCCTCATCAAGTTTGGATGTGGTCTTTGACATTGCTGACAATCTCCCTATTGAATGGGCTGAACCTTTGTGGAGTCAAGCCAGCGGTTCGTACACCTTGACGGGTGGAGGCGATTCAGCAATACCCGAGTTGTTGATTGAGGTCCCAGAAGGCGACTTATCCGATGCCCCCGAATATCTCCAAATCGAAGCTCGTGTCTATGCAACAAACGACCAAGGGCAAAGTGAAGAAGTCGCCATTAAGAACCTAAGAATTGATTTTGAGAAGGTCGATGTGTTTGCACCCCCTCGCATTTCAGTATACGAAGACGAAGAACATCAAAAACAAATAGCAGATTCAACCCGTCCCGAATCTTATGACGAGGGCCTTTCACACTATGTTGATGCATTCAACGGAAGCGAAAACTTCTACATTGATGTTTTCAATTCAGGGTTTGATACTGACTCGTTCAAGATCCGGGTGCTGGAGCAACCTGATGACTGGCAGTACCGCTTTTACTCCAATGAAACCGGGGCTGAGCTCACTGAAGACGGTATCTATCATTTGACAACCGATATTGGGTCTACTAAACTGCTAACAGTGCGCATGCAAGTGTTCCCTCCCGAAGACCGAGAAAGCCTCGACATTGGTCTCTTTTCTCTTGCTTTCTCAAGCACAGAGGATTCTGAATTGAGAACTGATGTGGCATTTACTGTGCATCGAACCTTTGGAATTCTCGCAGAAGTCATCGCCGATAGTGATGGCGTTGGTGAGGACAATCTACTCGGTCAAGTAGGTCCTGTGAGTCCTACTCAAGATGTATGGTACAACGTGCGTATTTCTGATTCATCAAGCACAAGTACGACCGAAACAACATGGCGAATCATCAATCCTCGTGACTTGTCAAGGAACGCAGATAACAATCCGAAATACACCGCTTGGGGATATACCATTTCCAATGATACCAATGATAACATTGTGGTCGTTACCCTTCCCGCTGATGAATACGTTGACCTCCGACTCAGTATCCAACTGAACGGACAGGTTGAGGCTGGAGAGCACATCGTTTACACCCGAGTTATCGAGGAAGGAGTCGAGGAAGAAAATGAGCCACGGTATTTCGACCTTCCAGTGAAGGTCATCATCAAGGAGGACGTTGTCCCTGGTAGACTTGAGATCACAGCAAAGTCCGAAGCATCACGGTTCTCATCTGGGGAAGAGAAGAACTTAGAGTTTAAGATCACCAACCAAAACAACGTAGAACTTGACGTCGTTATTCTCTTGGAAGAACCACTTGGCTGGGAAGGCGCGATCAGTGCAACTTCCAATCAGTTGGGTCGAAATTTCATTATCGTGAAACTTTCTGCGTACGAAAGCAAGGATTTCAGCCTTAGATTGACTGCGCCCGATACCCTCAAGGACAGTGCTTCAATTGGGTTTGAATTCAAGGTTACACCGATGAATAACGAAACTCCCTATGCGGAGGAGTTTGAACAAACCTTCACGTTCCAGTACGTGACTGAATGTACCGGTGCATCCTGTTTGTTTGGTGAATTGACCAATCCCGAGCCACAGACCATGGTGTTCTATGTGATTCTGGGCGTGCTCTTGCTCTACGCTGCCCGTCGGGGCAGGCAACAGCCAGCACAACACTTTGAGGCATTTATTCCAGACAAAGAAACGGAGCAATTGTTTGAAGAGGAGTCGACTGAGATGGATGATTCAATGCCAGAGCCAGTGATTGCCCAAGATGAAGATGACGACCTTGAATTGCTCGAGGAACTTGACGACATTTGAGTAAAAATCAACCCTCTTTTCATCGGGTTGTATGAACATCGTACCATTTCCCTTATGAGGCATAAAACACACCGTCCCTTGTGAGAACCATGCTGACAGGCTCGAACCTAACTGCCGCGACTCCTCAATTACGCCTGTCAGAGCGTAAAAATGCTGTAAAATCAGTGTTTTTGACGCTTTTGATGGTATTGTCATCGCTTGCATCCATTGAGTATCTTGCGATCGATGTACAAGCAGCCTCGGACCAAGACGGTGACGGGCTGACATACGGTCTGGAGTACCTCATGAACACTCAGCCGAATGACCCGGATTCAGACAATGACGGCCTTCCTGACGGGTGGGAATGGAAGTATGGACTTGACCCACTTTCCTCCACCGGAGCAGACGGCGCAGTTGCAGACCCTGATGGAGATGGAATGTCAAACCTTCAGGAATACACCTACCTCATGCCGAATGGTTGGGACAATCCCAGCACCAACTCAGTTCTTGACAACGGTGTTTGGTGGAACGGAACCATTCCGGTCAACGACTGGAACGAAGAAAATTCCATGCAATACAATCAACCTGCTTGCGGCGACGCTGGTTCTGACGGAACTGGCAGCATCATCCTTTGTGACGAAGACCCTGTAGGGAACATCTGTACGAATGGATTTGATGATGACAAGGACGGTTTCGTTGATGCTGCTGATTCAGATAACGATGGAGATGCAGATTGTTTGAGCGACGATGACGACGGAGATGGACTCATTGACGAAGACCCAGCTGGATGGGATACCGACGGAGATGGAATGAACGATGGATGGGAGGCAGCAAATGGCCTTAATGCAACATCGCCATCGAATGCAGACGGGCCAAACGGAGACCCTGACGGAGACGGGCTAACCAATCTCATGGAATACGTTAATCCGACGTGGACTACAATGTGCGGTTCTTCTCCATGTTTTAGAAACGGCCCTGACGGCGCAGTGACAGAAACCACTTCGCCTTGTGACCCTGTCCAAGGTGTGGGTCCCGGTGCCTGTGCAACCTACACGGCAGAGGTGGACGGAATCACCTCAACCAACCCACAGATTGCCGATACTGATGGTGACGGCCTCAATGATTCATATGAAGCACTTACACTTCTCACAGACCCTACCGCATCAGATACTGATGGTGACGGCATTAGCGATGGTGTAGAAGTTAACGGTGCATACGGTAACCCTGCCCAAGCCAGCAACCCCCGTGACAACAATACCGATGACGATGCTTTTGACGACGGTGAAGAAGATATCAATTTCAACGGATTAGTGGACGAGGGTGAAACCGACCCCACTCGCCGTGAAGATGCTGGTGATGCAGACAACGATGGTATACAAAACTGGGAAGAAAACCTCTCTTGCACGCTTTGGAACGTCGCTGATACAGACTTTGGTGGCATCAGTGACGGTGATGAGCGAAACATCAGCCATGGCACTGATCCTTGCGATTCTCTTGTGAACTTTGAAACCACATTTGTGAGTTACGACTCTTCTACAAACCAACTCACAATTGGGGACGGTAGTGGATTCAATCCAGGAGGTGGCGTAGGCTGGTACAATGTATCTGGGACTTGGGAATCTTTTGCTTATGCAACGGTGGTGAATGCGGTAATCCAGGGTGCATCAAACGGCCCAACCGCTACGCCCAGTCAAGTTGCTAACCGGAACGGCTCGTTCTGCCATACAGATGCCGTGGCATCTGGAACCATCGGCTCCACACAGCAATATTGCGATGATGATTTCACAGATAGTGACGGAGACGGTCTTGCCGACTGGCAGGAGTTGTTGGGTACCTTCGGATGGTTCTCAAACCCAAATATTGCAGATTCTGATGCAGATGGAGTTGACGACTTCGGAGAAATCTCGGACAATACAGATCCAAACGAACCTTGTGCGAATTTGTTAGACGCAGACGGGGATGGGCTCAACAATTATTTTGAGAACAGTACAGGTTGCGACTTGCAATTTATTGGAATAACCAACGGTTCTCAGGACGTGTGGGTGACGGACTTCGCTTCGTTTGACACGGACCAAGGTGGCGTTAATGACCGCACAGAATACTTCGACGGAACCAATCCTGAAAATGACCCAAGTGACGACATCCAACCGGATGACTTTGACGGTGACGGCGTCCCTGATGCGATTGAAAATCAAACAGGAACCGACTGGACCAATCCTGATACGGACGGCGGTGGGTTGCTTGATGGAATTGAATGTCCTGACCTTTATTGGGTTGCAAATTGCGCAGGGTCACCGTTTGACCCCTTCGACCCTACCGATGACATCCTCAACAACGATGTTATCTTCTGGGCTAACAACACCACCGGTGTTGTTGACGTGGACAGCATCCACCGTTGGCGAGCTGTAACAAACGATTTTTACACGGGTTCTACGTATGCGCAATTAGACAGTGTGCATCCTAAGGAAGCAGTATCAATCCCCTACAGTAACCTGACACATCTTGCTCCTCTATCGTTCGCAAACGACACTGTTGAATGGACCATCAATTACAACAATCCCATAAGTGTAGGTCAAATTCCAGTGCCATCGTTCTATTCCAACATATCGTATGTGTTTGAATCGATTGCGACGTTCTCAAGAAATAACGACACGCACACCCTCACCGTCGACCAAGGCCCCATCAACGAACTTTGGTTCCAGCAACCAGAGTATTACTTCGATTGGGCGACTCTAGCATCAACAACAGTACCTGGCCAAGGCTTCCCGTACGAACTCATAACCGATGAAATCTTTACCAATTCAAACGATGTCCACTCCTATGTCTTCAACGTTACAAATGGCGTCGTTACAGATTCAGGAGCGACGGATGCCTACAGCGTTGCAGCATCGCTTGAAGAGTTCCTTACCAACGGGAATGCTACAACTGAATTCAAGCGTAATTACAACGGTTCAGGAACTCCCTCCATTCTCGACACGACCCTGAATATTCTTGAAACAAGAAAAGAAGGCTCTTGCCGTGAATTCAACACTTTATTCGTGACCATGGCTCGCCTTGCCGGTCTACCAGCACGCCAAGTGACTGGTTATGCTGGAGGTACGTGGACGGGAGAAGGCTATGCAGTCTATGCCACCGACGCCACTACTTGGTCCGAAGTCCGACTTCAACAAAACAGTGCAAACGGAAACACAGACCTAGGCTGGGTTCCCTTTGACCCCTGCCCACCAGCAGAAGAAATGGAAGTTGTGAACCAAACCATTTCCACCTTGACTTGGACTCGTGACAGTACTCAAGACATCAATGTAACAGGGCAACTCCGCTATGCAGAGAACGGAACTCCCGCTTCGGAGGTCCCTGTCTTTGCCTATCTTGTCCCAGTATCCGAGGCAAACCTTGTTCCAGGTCCAGGCGGTTCAATGGATCGCCTAATCGGGGAGTTCCGAACCGATGCAAATGGAAGTTTCAATTTCTCAGGTGCCCCAGATGCTCCTTCGGCACCGGGTATGCACAATATCGTCGTTGAATACCGGCAGTTTGGTTATGTTCCAAATGGAGGGGCAATATACGATGGTTATGTTAACGTGACAGAGAATTCAACCTTGTTCCATACGGCTCCTGCAGTCATCAACGCTCCGGTTGCTGGAGCAGGTGCAACTACGGTCATCGAGGGGTTGCTTGAATTTGAGAACCAACCACTCAATGTCTTCTTCCAACTTCCAAATCAAACTGTTTGGATGACATATACCTCTTCTGTTGACGGTGCTCAGAATCTGACCGGACTTGTTGATAGTGCCGGAGCGTTCACCTTCACCTTGAATTTAAGCGAATTTGAAACCAAAGGAAATCTCTCTGCTACGCTTGGATATTCAGGCTGGCAGGATGCCTCCGTCACAGGTATCCCGCTTGAGGCATTCCACCTCAATCCTACAACAACCTCCATCGTTCTCAATGTGACGGATGCACCAAATCTAACCGCTGTTATTGAGGGTCCATTAGCCAACAACAGCATCCTCCTTCTCGAAGATGACATTTGGGTGAACGGCTCTGCGGTTGCAGTAGGTGCATCACCTGTGCCGTTGACTGGAAATCTGCAACTTGCTATTCGAGGCAACAACAGTGGCGATGTTTGGTTCCAAGTCTTCAACGTAAGCGTCACGGGTACCTTCTCTGTCCAACATTTCCTCCCCTCTTCAACAATGGTTGGTTCAGGTGAACTAGAAGTGCGTCTTCGCTTCTTCCCAGCAACCCTTCCCGCAACGGATGATGCCGACGTAAGCACCAGTGTGCCATACTTCTTGCGAGGTTTCCTTGGATTCCAAGTTGCTGAATCTGCTCAGATGCGAGGCTTTGACGGTACTGTTGAGATCTCTATTAGAGACCACCGAGGGTTTGTACAAGATCTCGTTCTTTTGGGGGACTATGATTTCTCATTCAATGGAACGTGGTACAATACCACCACCGACCCAGGTGGCGACATAGTTGAGTTCTCTTGGCCACTTGCCGCCGACCTCCGTGCAGGGGACTATCCGATTGACATATCGTTCAACGGATCAGATTATTACCAGCCATCCATCGGTAACGGAAGCATACGGGTGCAGGCTGAAATTGGATACAACCTTTCAATCGGACAGGATTGGACTCATATTGGTAACTCCACCTTCTTGTTCGGTGACATCTTTGATGCGTTCTACAATACCCCAGTTCTCAACAATGGAACCCAGATTCGCGTCACTATTAACCTCGAAGACGGACCTGTTGACATCGCTACATCTTCGCTGAACAATTCCACAGGAGCCTTCAACATCCCATTCACCATGCCAACCACCATCGCTTCGGGAGTTTACGACTTTGTGGTAGAGTTTGACTTTGAATCTCAGGCACCAATTGGAGGTGCTTACTATTCTTATCTCGATACCAGCCTACCACCGAGTCCACCAACACTGGTCTCAACTCTTGGAGGAATCGAATCAGAAGTCGTTGTCACGGCTGAACGGCAAAACTACATCGTTGAAATGAACAATACCGTTGATTTCGTTACTAAGATTACCGATCTCGCGGACGGTTCAAACATCACTGGGGCTTCAGTGGATTACATTTGGGACTACGGCGTTACAAACACCTCCTTGGGAACCGTTTCCTCTGATGCTGATGGTAACGCAACCTTCAGCTTCACACCATCAGGTATTGCTCCGGGATACTACGATTTATTGGTCATCGTTCAGGATGATATCAGTTCATCATTGACCGCTGGTAATACTCGATATCTTGGTAACTCCACGCTGCTCAACATCACCATTCAAGTTACGAGTGATATCCAATTCAACAATGTTCCAACCACCATCACTGCGGGTACACCGTTCAATGTGGTTGGACAGGTGCTTGATGCAGAAAACAGTTCACGACCGTTGATCTCACCAGTCCGACTCAATGTTTTCTGGCTAGAGTATCCTGATGAACTCCTTCTCAACGGGTTTTCCACTACCACGAACGGCAGTTTCAACATGAGCGTTCCAACCGACACAGCCAACAACGGAACTCAACGCGGCCCTCATACACTCGTCATCTCCGTAGTCAACGAATCTTCACCGTTCTATCTGACCGCAACAGCTCAAACACCGATTCAGGTCATGGGCGTATCCCGTTTAGAGAATTTGGTTCCGCTTAACCCGGTGGTGATTAACCGTGGAAATACAATCAACATGTCAGCAAAACTTGTTGAGGCTTCGGACCTCTTTGCCCCTCTGGCAGGCTATGACGTTGGTCTTGAATTCCACGAAACTTGGTTGACATCTACTACAACTGACGGAGAAGGCTTTGCGAACTTCTCGTATACGATACCTTACGACCACCCCTTGGGACTCATCGTCGTTCAAATGGTCTACAACGGTTCATCTGACCTCCTTTCAACCTCGGCAAACCTCACTACCATTACCGTTCGTTCGTTGACCTTCATGGTCGTTGATGCCATTTCGGACAATCCGGTTGCCGGAGATGAATTCAATATCTCTGGCCGGGTCACATCCGATAACGGCTCAGGACTAACTCAACGGGATAATATCACTCTTCCTAATGCGAACGCCCTCTTTTCAATTGACGGAGTTCCAACAGGATTTACCGTGACTGGAGGAGCCATTGGTGTTGGTGGATACTGGAACGCAACCCTACGCCTTACGGAAACCTTTGCTGCAGGAACGCATGTGATGGAAGCAACCTACCTACCGAATGTCAATTATTACGTGGGTTCAGACAACAACACAACCTTTGATTCAAGAGGATTCTCAACGCTTGATTTCATCATACCAAGCCTTGACGGAATCGGTCAGCCTTCGTTGAACGACCGTACAGATCGTGGAACCAATGTATCCTTCCAACTTCTTTTGCGTGACAATCAAGGCGATGCAATAGACAATCAATCCGTAACAGTGACTCTACCAGGAACCAATGTGAGCGGAGTATTCGTTACAGCGCCTAACGGCACTGCATTCGGGACACTTCTCGTACCCTATGACTCATCAGCTGGACCAGCAGACATCCGTGCATCCTATGTCGGAATCTCAGGTACGACTGGAATCCTTGGTTCAAACGGCACAACTCTCTTTGTGGTGTTAGCAGCAACCAACCTCACAATCGTCGATGCTCCAACTGTCCTTACTGCTGGTGATTCATTGACGGTCAATGGAACGCTCCTTGATGACTTAGGAATGCCTCTCATGGATGCAGGTGCGCCCGCTACTGCGGTTGTTCACCTCACGATTGACGGTGTCCCAGTGGCGAGCATTGAGACCAATGCTACCGACGGTTCCTACACCCTTGGCTACACGCTGCCCGATGATATTTCGGCAGGGCCTCACGTGATTGGAGTTGAATTCCGTGGCGGTCGTGATTGGGTAGACCCTGTTGGTTACGGTGACATCATCAATCCAGAATATTACATGCCCAGTTCAGGAACAGTCGGGTTCAATGTTAGCGTCCCTACTGAGATCATCTTCTTGACCCCAACCGGCCAAGCAGACCGTGAATCAACCATGACCCTTGAAGGTCAACTCGTTGACCTTGTCGACAACAGCCTGCCGAATTTGACGATTGGAATTTGGTTGGATGGACAATGGTTGACGAATACCACGACCGACGAAAACGGTTACTTCGTCGCAGTTCACCCTGTTCCAGCGGAGGCCCAACTTGGCCCCCTCTCTGTTGAAATTCGTTTCACAGGAACAGTGGCTTACCTTCCAAGCAGTGCCACAGGTGTTTGGGAAATCTTCAGTCCGGTTCTTGTTACTGTCGATATGTCCTCTCCAGTTGCCGTCAACGAAACGGTAACGGTGAGCGGAACTGTTGTTGATAATCAGCTCCTTGGAATCGCTGATCATGAAGTTCAGTTGATTGTAGAAGGTATTGTCATCACCTCACTCACCACGGATGAAAACGGTGCGTTTACCTTTGACTGGTTGGTTCCAGACATCTTTTCGTTTGGTAACCACACCCTCGAAGCCGATGTTGCCTCACAAGGATACTACCGTTCAGGTTCCGGAAACGTGACCTTCTTCCTTTCTCACCGGTCGTGGGTCACTCTCCTGTTTGATGACGGCATAGATGCAACTCGTGGAGATTCATGGGAAGTCACCGGTCGTCTGTATGACTATGACACTGTGGATCGTGACGGCTTGGTTGGAATGATGGTTGACATCTCAATGGACGGAGTTCCGTTGTTCTCAACCGTGACCGGGGTTGATGGAATTTGGTCAGCATCTATTCCTGCTACAATGGACCTCTCGCGTGGAACGCACTCACTGACTGTTAGTTTCGAAGGCACACAAGCACATCTTGCTGCTTCAGCCAATAGCAACCTTTTGGTTTGGTCTGATGTTATCATTACCCTTGACCCCACCTCGTCATCGATTGTGACAAGGTCTGATGATGTGTTTGCGCCAATTGTCTACACGGGTTCAATCCAGGAAGTTGGCGGTGAAGGAGAAGTCTTCGAAGACCTCCTCTTGACCATCGGTAACGGCTCAGAATGTGCAAGTGGTCGAGAAGGTGCTCAATGTTTCCCAACGGCGCTCGTCACATGGGCAAACGGAAACTTCTCCATGACAGCAACCGCACCTTATTGGCTCGACGTTGGATCGCAATACTTTGCAGTTGACTCTGCTCGTAACGATTCAAACTATCTTAATCCAGGAACGGTAAGCAAGGCTGTCTTCGTACAAGTCAATGCAAACATTGTTCCTACCGTTGGAGAAATTGTAGAAGGCGTTCAAGAAGAAATTGACATCGAAGTTCTCATCACTGCAACGGATACGAAGAATGGAATCCCTGGCATCAATGTTGTAGTCTATCTTTACGATGAAAACAACAGTCAAATTGCATCCCAACAGCGTCAGACGGATAACTCGGGCGAAGTCATCTTTGACTTCCCTGCCGACCCACCATACGGCGACTATTCCTTCTGGGGCGAAGTCACCTTGGATATCGTCATCAATGACCCACGTATTTCCAGCCAAAGCACACAAGACTTTGAGGCTCAACGCAGTGAAGGATTTGAGTTGAAATATTCCTACGCTGTGGAAGAATCCCCAGTATCTCCGTGGGCTTATGTCTTGGTTCTACTACTCGGAGCCCTCATCGCTGGAGGCGTAGTTCTCTACCGACGCAAGGTTGCTTCTGATGATCTGTTGAAGGACGCTGCCGAGGTCTTTGCATACACCGCTGAATTACTTGCAGCAGGTGATGCGGTTCGTGAATCCATCTTTACCTGTTACCAAGACCTCTGTGGAATCCTCCAACAACGTGGATTCTTGCGAAGAGATTTCGAAACCGTTCGTGAGTTTGAATTTGCCATCCGTCAGGCTTTGCATGGAGTCTCTGATGATGCCCTTACTGCACTGGACAATACGTTCGAAATGGCTCGTTACAGTCGTGAAGAAATGGGAAGTCAGCATCAAGAAGTTGCAGTCCAATCATTGACACGAATGGGAACTGAAATCGAACAGATTCAGAAGTTCCCTCAGCGCTGATGGTTACCAGCGAAGATGAAGGCGACCGTTGCTGAATTCAGCAGTAAGGTTTGATGAAGCTTCCTTGGGAAGTGGAATTTCCTTGACCAACGGGGGAAGGTCTCCATCATCTACCTGCAGTTGAACCACAGTTTGGTCATTGATGGTCTTGAATCGTAGGTGGAGATCATCGTAGGTGGTCCCTAGCATTGGAATGGTAAGGCCGTCAGGGTTCATTCTTCCATTAATGGATTCAACCACCCAAGAAAGTGCACGTTCTGGTTCTGCTTCAGCGAGTGATGTTTCAGGAAGCATACCTGCAGTCACCAATACTTCAGTGTGAAGTTGGCGAACCTCACTCAGATGAGTTGACTCCGTTTCAAATTGGGCTTGGAGCATGGATGCATCCGGTGAGAAGCCGTCCAAACTTGGCCCATCCGAGTGATGATTCGTCGTACTTGGTGATTGCTCAATTGCGAGAGGTGACCATTCGTCCATGAGGTTTGGATACGACGAGCCCACATGAACCTTCGGTCGGACCTTCTTTCATTCCAAGGTGGAATCCGGATGTATTTTTGAGAAAAATCTACGTGCAAAATGTCCGGTTGATTCCGGGCTACTCGATTCGTTCATTCTGAGATCTTCAGGGAAGCATGAGGCGTAGGTTCGTTCTGTAACTCTTCGGTCCAGAAGCACGATGAGGGCTCTATCTCCAATAGAACGAATTGGGCGCCCCATCGCTTGCAGGATTGAATTGATGGCTGGCTGGGATACGGTATACCTCCATGCAAGATTCCTTCCAAAACGCTCTTCGGCATGGGCCTTTAGCGCTGAAGAAAGAACAGAAGGTGGTGAATTTGGAATGCCAATACAAGCAACAGCATCCAATGCGCCACTGTGATAGTCAACACCTTCGGAAAGGCGCGCATTGAACACTCCTGCCAACAGAATACGCCGGCCGGATTTCTTCTCTTCAAGGAGAGTTTCTACCACTTGGTCCAAATCTTGCTTGGTCCAATTCCGGTCTTCAACCATCATTCGAACCCCCGAGAAATGGGCCTCAGCAACAATGGAATTGAGCAGTGCATATGACGGGGCAAATACGGCTACGTTTCCAGGTGTCGTATCAATAAGTGATTGAATGTGTTGTCGCATCAAATCCGTATTTTGTGGCGTTCGTTCAGTGTATTTTGTCGTCACGTCAGAGGCGACGAGTACAGGGCGACGCATGGCGGCGAAAGGTGATGGGTATGCCACAGCAGTTGTTTTGGCTGTTGGTAGTGCCAAGATGTTGGCATACATTGTGGGCGGATACAGTGTACCTGACATCAATACGGCCCCGGCAGAGCCGGTGATTACGGGTTTTGAGACAAGTCCTGGGTCGAGCAGATGGGTTGTGATTCGGCCATCTTTTCCTTTAGTATCGTACACCATTGTCATTGCAGTTGTGGAGCCAAAGCGAATGAGACAATCAAGAATCTGAGCAACTCGATGAGCATTCGGCTCCATTGGATTCCCATCGTCTCCTGCATCCATGTCCACATCAACTGCTGAAAGAATGTCTCGTAGTTGATGGATTCGGACGGCTGGGTCTACCCCATGCTTGCTTTGTTGAACAGGAGGTGAGTTCAAATTCTTTTGTCCAACAATCCCGTCAACTTCATCACAGGCACGATGGAATACCTGGAGAAGCGTGTCAACTTGAACTTCACATTCTTCTTTATCTCCTGTAAGTGATGAACGAAGACGGCTGAAAAAGTCCGCAAAACTCTTTCTTGACGTGCGAATGACCTCAAAAGCCCAGTATGCTAAGTCGTGGGTTGCTGCCAACATCTCTCCTCCGGGCATGTTCATGGATCGCTGAAGCGTACCAACATACTCTTCCAATTCAGCAAACGTGTTCCGAATCATCGTCTGAGTAAGTCGCTTTTCAAGCGTAAGCCGGATGCGGTCGGGCAAGTTATGTGCTTCATCAACAACGATAATGATGTCCTCCAGGGACAGGTCCATGGCCTTCAGGCTAGAGTCACGAACGCCTTCATCAAAGAGGTGATTGTAATCTCCGACAAATACATCAGCACCATTCACGGCTTCACGGGCAACTTTCCAAGGGCATGCTTGGGTAACTTCTCCGTTGACCGTATGGGTTCGAGTAAGCGATACGAGTTCATCAACGTGAAGTGGTGATTCAAGAATTCGTTCCTTAAGCCCAGGCGCACTTGTAATCCATGGCCGGCAGGACCTTGATTTGCGTGCTTGGCTACACATGAGGGAAAACACAACGGATGATTCTTTGGCAAATTCTTGAACGCACATGCCGGCTTGACCGACCATGTCTACAAGTCTAATCGGAGCCATGCCTTGTCGCTGTTGGTTGATTTTACGAACGGTGTCAACAACAATACGATGCTGGGTTTGGCGGGACGTAAGGAAGAAAATTGTTTTCCGCTGAGGTTGTTGGCTCGCAACTTGAAGAGCAGCAGCCAGGGATGCTGCGGTTTTACCAATTCCAGTTGGAGCTGCGGCAAGATGGTAGCCACCCAGTTCGAGAGCTTTGATTGAGTCTTGAATCATTTCAAGTTGCCCAGGTCGTGGTTGAGAGTGGGCAAGGAACGGGAATTGCGGTGGTTGAATCACCACATTCTTGTCGTTCATATCGCTCATGCGCCGACGACCCTCCTAAAGGATTGGGATTGCGGAAGATGGCTTACACTGGTTTCAAATCGATGTGCCCAGATATGTGGGGGCTGGGCACGGGAACCACCAACTCAGCAAGCTGGAGTGGAATCAGAGTCCCCCTGGCCGTCATCCAAGGGGGGGGTTGTGGGGTTTTGGTTGGGGTAACCAGGGCCAAGACGTGCATGACGGGCACGCTGACACAGTGAGGCAAAACCATGCAAGTTTGACCGAACTTGCTTGGCCATAAGGGTGGCTCCACTTAGGTTGTATCCTGAGTTTTGCCAAATCATCCCATCCCCTCCGCTCTCTCACCATTTATTCTTGGTATTCACTGCGTCGTATCGTTGCTGCTCTGGACGCCTCCAGAACTGCATCGAGTGTGTTATTGATCGGCGCCAAAGAAGCTGTTGCTTTGGCGATGTAGAGTTTAATCCCTTCTTGGGCTGCGATTTCAGGAGTGACTCCTAGCAACTCGTAGAGTTTTCCAAGTTGCTGTTGGTCATGCCGTCCCAGTGGGATTCGCACGGAATCCATGTCCTGCAAAAGCGGACGGTTGTGAAGGTATTCTTGGATGGCCATTCGGACAACATCCGAACGGTTTCGGGAACCCTTGAGGCCTACCTGGGCATCAAGCAAAGCAAGATCTTCCTCAGTGATTCTGAGTGATACTGCCGTGGTTGGTTGGCTCATCTTGGTTCCTCCGTTATCTGTAGACAAGTGTCCCCGGCATATAAGCGTAACTATATGATGACGAATTGTCATTATGTGCATTACAAATAAATTCAGTGCCTCATTGGGCTCATTGAAAAGCGACCGAAGTTTGAAAGAGAAGAGGTCTAAACACACAACATGCCTCTTGTCCCAAGCCGTGGTCTCTACCTGTATCTGGAAATTCTCAAGGTCGCCTATGACGACGCAATCGTTACCGATGATGAAGCACAAATCCTCCATGTTCTTTCACGAAGCTTGGGAGTCGCTCCTGCTGATACTGCAGAATGCCGTTCTGTTGTATTAGGCGAAGTCCCCTCGCCATTCGAAGATGATGATTCCTTTGGAGGTCACCACATGGGCGACGTTACAACCTACCAGTCTGCTCTTATTGCAGCCTTGGACGACGATGTCATTTCTGAAGATGAATGGGCCATGCTTGACCAATTGCGCCAAACGATTGGGGTTCAGGAGGACCAGCACGCACTCATTGAGGAAGCGATTCGTGCCATGAGTGAGATTGATGCCCAAGGACGAAGGCGTATCGAACGACTTGAACGCTTCATCACCGTTTGCCCTTACCGTTGAGTCCAATAGGCTCTCAGTTTGGGGTTTGTTGAGGTGGACTAGGGACAACCATTAGAAAGGGTCTATGCTAGGGCGGCTCAACACAATGTGTTAGAAGGAATAAAGATGAGCCCTAGTGATGCCATTTACGCAAAAGTTGTAGCCCGTGACCCCGACCAACCAGAGTTCCACCAAGCGGTGAAAGAAGTTCTTGAATCTCTTGAGCCCGTACTTGAGGCCCATCCAGAGTATGTATCCGTTGTTGAGCGAGTTGTAGAGCCAGAACGCTTGATCCACTTCCGAGTTCCTTGGGTCGATGATGCTGGAGAAACACAAGTTAACCGAGGTTTTCGAATTCAATTCAACGGTGCAATTGGCCCCTACAAAGGCGGATTGCGTTTCCATCCAAGTGTCAATGCCTCAATCCTGAAGTTCCTTGCCTTTGAGCAGATTTTCAAGAACTCCCTTACCGGACTCCCAATGGGTGGCGGAAAAGGTGGCGCTGACTTCAACCCTAAGGGGAAGTCTGACGGGGAAGTGATGCGGTTTTGTCAGTCCTTCATGATGGAACTATGGCGCCATATCGGCCAAGATTGCGATGTCCCTGCCGGTGATATTGGCGTTGGTGGCCGTGAAATCGGTTACATGTTTGGAATGTACAAGCGCTTACAAAACGAATTCCAAGGTGGAGTTTTGACTGGAAAAGGCCTTTCCTATGGTGGTTCACTCATTCGTCCAGAAGCTACGGGATACGGTTTAGTTTACTTTGCCCGAGAAATGCTCGCTACAAAAGGCAAATCCTTTGAAGGCGCATCCGTGTCAATTTCAGGCTCGGGAAATGTCGCTCAATTTGCATGTGAAAAAGTCCTCGACTTGGGTGGAAAGCCAGTCACAATGTCGGACTCCTCTGGATTCATTCACGACGCTGATGGTATTGACCGAGAGAAGTTGGCTTGGATTATGGATTTGAAGAACAACCGTCGTGGGCGTATCTCTGAATACGCAAAGCAGTTCCCTTCAGCCACGTTCACTGAAAGTGGACCTGAACCCTCGCTTAACGGCCTTTGGGGAATTAATGTTGACGTTGCTCTACCATGTGCAACTCAAAACGAAATCAACGGAGAAGAAGCAAAGATGCTTGTAGCAAACAAGGTCATCGCAGTCGGCGAAGGTGCAAACATGCCATGCACCCCCGAAGCTGTAGAAGTCTTCCATAAATCTGGAATCCTTTTCGCACCCGGTAAGGCAAGTAACGCCGGCGGTGTTGCAACCTCTGGACTTGAAATGTCACAAAACTCCCTCCGTTTAGGTTGGAGTCGCGAAGAAGTGGATGAACGTCTTGAGAACATCATGATCAACATCCACAAGAATGCTTCAGAAACGGCCAAGGAATACGGCCGAGAAGGAGATTACGTCTTTGGCGCAAACGTTGCAGGTTTCCTGAAGGTAGCCGAGGCAATGATTGCTCAAGGTGTCGTTTGATTCACTCGTTGCCTTCTAGGTTCGTTCTTGGTTCCTTATGGAACACATTTGGCCAACGTCGCTTCAATGCTCGGAAGAGTACCCTCGAAAACACCATTGAGAATCCGAGGAAGATGATTGAAGTCCACCATGGTGTTTCTTCGCTGGTCGCAAGAAAGTAGGTCACAACCAATATCCCCATTCCGTAGACTGCTCGGAATGCTGCAAAAATAAGAAAGCCCCTTAGGATAGGATTCTCGGTTGCTTGAGCCATCCAAGAGTTTGTTCCGGATTCTTGACTCATGTCATACACCAGTGTTCCGGTCTGTTTCATCCACGAAACTCTTGGAAGTATTGTTGTGTGTAAGAAAGCGCTTCAGCATGTGGGTATCCTTGGGCAAGTAACCCGTTGTAGTAATCACGAGCTGGGTCGGGCATTGCCATCGGTTGAGGTGGGACTTGAGCAACGGGCTGAGCCTGGAAGTTTGGCATAGCAACTTGTGCAGCAGGCTGAGCCTGGAAGTTTGGCATAGCAACTTGTGCAGCAGGCTGAGCCTGGAAGTTTGGCATAGCAACTTGCCCAGCATTAGCATTTGCCCACACCTTTGTTTCATCTTCACCCTTACTGCGAACGAATAGCAATACGCCAATTCCTGCCAGTATGAGGAAACCAACACCGCCGACGAGATAGGTCGTCATGGAACTAGCGCCTTGAGTGTCCTCATCTGCTTCCTTGATCCACCGAGTTGGATCTTTAGGATAAGCATCGGCTCCTTCAGCGAGACCCCAATCAGCGGTCGGGTCGGAATAATTGTCACCATCTTGGTCGAGGCATCCGATTCGGTCAGCACTTGAATTCCCATATACTAACGGACAAGCATCTGCTCCATTTTCTGTGGTCCACACTGCGTCGGGGTCAGAAATACCGTCCCCGTCGCTGTCTGTACATCCAAAGCGATCTACAGTGGATGAATCGCGAAGTTCGGGGCAAGCGTCGGGTTGGAAGCCGAGAGGATTGTCACCGTATCCGTCAATATCACTATCAGCCCATTGAGTGGGTTCATCGAAAAATGCGTCAGCACCATCAGAAACGAAGTAATTAGCCGAAGGGTCGGGGTCCGAGACTCCATCTTCATCGTAGTCGCCGCATCCAAAACGGTCTGTGAATGAACCACCAGGTCGTTGAATACACGCATCCGGTGTTGTTCCAGATTGGTTATCACCGTATCCGTCCCCATCTTCATCACTCCATTGGGTATTGTCAATTGGGAAGGCGTCCTGGAGGTTGTACCATCCATCTCCATCTGCGTCAGGGCATCCTGCAGTATCGCCCATCCATGAGGTTCCTTCTCGTGTTGGACATGCATCCTGATTGTAGGCGTTTGCAACGTAGGTACCTGGCCAATCTGGATTTCTGTCATCCCAGCTTTGATTTGCGTAATTGTCTCCAAATCCGTCAGCATCAAAATCGGACCATTGTGTGTTGTCATTAACAAATGCATCTGCTCCATCTTCAACACTCCACAATGCATCTGCGTTGGAATATCCATCGCCGTCCGAATCGATACAACCTATTCGGTCCATTGTTGATGTTCCTGCAGAATTTGGACAAGCATCTGGATTAATTCCAGCGGCTGAGTCTCCATAAGTATCCAAGTCGCTATCTGCCCATTGTGTTGGCTCATTGACGAAGGCATCGTCAACATCTGCCCACCCATCTCCATCGGTATCAAGACAGGCAATCTTTCCATTCTCAGAAGAGTTTCCAAATTGGGTAGGACAATCATCTCGTGAGTCAGCCCATCCGTCACCATCGGTGTCAAGGCATCCAACTTCTCCAAGCGTTGATGTTCCTGCTATGCTTGAACAATCATCGCTTCCATCGCTAAAGCCATCCCCATCGTCGTCGTTGTCTTCGTCAACATCTCTACATCCGTCACCATCAATGTCCGTTGAGGTCTCAGAGACCCAAGTAGGCCGGGGTGGATTGTATGACGTGCGAGGGCATAGATCAACATCATCGTTAACACCATCATTGTCGATATCATCGTCTTCTATACCGTCTCTGCATCCATCTCTATCCCAATCGGTTGAGTTAGCAGGGTCATTGAAATCTTGAGTTGAGGTCCAATTGTACTGGCCACCACGCGCACAAAGATCGGGTGAGTTATCAGTCAGTCCATCGTTGTCATCATCAGGGTCACATTCGTCTCCTTTCTCGTCAAAGTCAGTGTTGCCTTGGCCAGGGTTTGCGACCGTGGGACAATTGTCCTCGAAATCAGGAACTCCATCACTGTCCGAATCTTGTTTCATTGATGAATCAAATGCCCAAACATAGACGTCCCAACCACCAGTACTCGTTACGGTCGTTCCATCTTTGGTGATGCTTGGAGATGAACTTTGACCCGCAAAGGCCCCAACAACTGCAACGACATCAGTACCGTTGATGGCGATACCTCTACCAGTCTCGTAATCCGGACTATCCGTGACATCTAACCATGTCCAAGAACCTGTTTTGGAAACGCCACCAACGAGAGCGTCAAAATTCCCGTCTGGTGTGATCGCCTTATTCCCTGCAGTGAAGGTTCCTTGAACATAGCCTGTAAAGATGAGTTCGTCTTTTGACGTCATCTCCATTCCTTCCAGTACGTCGTCTCCGTTTGTTCCACCAATTACAGCCCAATTGCTGTTAGAAGGGCCGCTTCCCTTCTTGATGAAAAATACATCAGAGCCACCCTTATTCGCAGTGATAGACCAACCACTTTGTGCAAGGGTTCCCTCAAAAATCCCACCCAAATACAAGGCGCCGGTTGAATCTATGCTCATGTACTCTACCGATACGACTTGGGATGGAATTCCATAGCCGCTTATTCCAGTAACAGAGCCTGCACTGCTCATTTTGACAATGAAGGAATCCTGTGTTCCGACAGTAGAATAACTCGTTGTACCGAAAAGTACGTTATTTTGTGTAAGACAAGATATGTGATAGTCTCCGTTAAGGTCGGTTACAACATCTGTAACAACTTGTTGTCCAATGCCTCCTCCGCTTGTGACCCATTTGAGTGCACCATTTGCTCCGTCAAGTTTTGCGATGAACACTTCAGGGTTTGATACGTTAATTGCAGTTCCACCGAAATCAGTTTCACCAGAAAAATACCCTGCCACCACGATGTCACCAACATTATCTACAGAAATTGCCTGAGGAATACTTGCGTCCGTGGTTGTATTTGGAAGCGTTTGGAATGCGGTTGCCCACATCCAATTGCCCGTAGGGTCTGCGACAGCGACGAAACCATCCAATACTTGCGTGTTCAAGATGGTCTGGCCGAAGTTAACCTGACCGAACATATATCCTGTAATTACCGCCATGCCGTTGACCGTAGTGATATCAGTTAGGAATGAAACCCCTCCCATGCTGTGGTCGGCACCCGCTAAGAAGGTCCACGAACCTGTGGAGTCAATTCCCGCAATGTAGAATTCGTTTCCATTTGAAAAGGGTGAGGTCGGTTGAAGTTGGTGGTTGCCAAACGTCATTGAGCGGTTAAAATCTCCTCCCACATAGTATCCATCGAGGCCAGGCGCAATCATCGTATCAAATTCATCACCAGTTGCGGACCCTCCTGCTGAAAGGAAAATTTCAGGGGATGTTGCACGGGCCGAGGTTTCACTGATGGACTGAACGGAATCCAATTCAACAGGAGTCGTTTGTTGATGTGCTGCGAGAGGACTGAGTAAACTCACTACGAACAATACTACGAGGAACAGGGGTAGGCTATGGCTGCGAGTGCTCTCCATACCTTATGGGCAGGGCTCAAAGGCCATCAAGCCTTTGATTCCTTGACGGTACAAGTTCACTCCATGTTGGAGTCAAGAGCAAGCAAATCACTGTCACCAGCGTCGAGGACGGTGATGGTGGACACAGAGAACGGCTTACCACAGGCGATGCCGAGTTCACGGTTCACCATTGCTGAGCGGTACATGGTCACTTCAGGGTGAGTTGCACGCAAAGTGTCTGTATATTCTTCCGGGCAGTTAGCAGCAACGAGCACCAACTTTGCCTCTCCTTTAGCGCAAGCATCGTTAGCTTGGCGTTGTCCAAACAACAGATTTCCTGTTGCGATTGCATTTTTCAATTGTCGGCTTAGATCCATTTTTATTCCTCCATTCTCCACATGTGTTTCTCATGGTTGGGAAAATTACTCCTCAGGGATGTAGTACAATGCTACGCTTCCGGTACCCAGTGAAATCGGTTGCCCGACGATGATGTTTTCTGCAACACCGGTGAGGTAATCTTTCTCTCCGATGATACCAGCCTTCAACAGGTGGTTCACAGTGACTTCGAAAGCAGCACGAGCAAGGATACTGTGTTTGGTACCCGATACACCGTGACGACCGATTGCTCGGACTTCACCTTCAGAGGTCATCACGTCAGCGACCATCAACAGGTGACGGACGTCAACTTCCAATCGAGCACCGTCAAGGGTCAGTTGAAGTTCATCAACAATTGCTTGTCGAGCCGCTTCAATACCAAGGTATTCGTAAATTTCAATGATGTTGTTGGTGTATGTGCGGGAACGGTCAATGTTCTCAAGTTCACTCACACGGGTTAGATTGCTTCCAATCGTGGAGAGGTAGTACTCGCCAGTCTTGTCATCCAATTGCACGTTAGCACGCTCAATCCCAGGAATTCCCTTAAGTCGCATGTCTCGGATTTTCTCCTCAAGTTGCAACAACATGGTGTAGGATGGTGGATTCTCTGCGAGGTCAGCAAGGTCATCTTCGCTGTGAACACCAGGAATCAAGGTCAAGGTTGAGGGATTCTTTGGCTTGTCAGTTTGAACAAAGAGTCGTGTAGCACGCTCAAGTTTGTCTTTCACTTCAAGAGGAGTCATTCCTTTTTGCTTGAGGTTACCCTTGTTGAGTTTGAGAACCAAGCGTCGTTGAGCGACGTCAGTTTCCAACGATGCAATATTCACGGTTGTTGTCACTTCAATTGCCGCAGCGAGTTTCTTTGCTGCACCTTCGTTTTGTTCCTGCTCAGCGGTCATTCGAATGGTCATTGTAGGCGTTTGTGGGACCTTTCGGGCATCCACAATCTCAATGATACGAGGTAGACCTTGGGTCACGTTAACCGTTGCAACACCAGCATAGTGGAACGTACGCATGGTCATCTGAGTTCCAGGTTCTCCAATGGATTGTGCGGTGATAATTCCTGCTGCTTCGTAAGGATCGATACTTGCTCGGTCCAACGCAACGATGGATTCATCAATGACTTTCTTTGCCTGAGCCTTGGTCAACTTCTTCTTCCCACGGCTGTGGCAGGCGACGGTTAGGTCGTTGAAGATACGGTTTGTGAACCGGCTTGAGCCCGATGCTTCGGCTGCAGCCATGAGCGACTTGAACACAGGGTCGTCAGCCAACTCATCTTCAATAGACTTCATCTTGCGGTCAATATCGTAGGCTTCAATGGCTACAACGGTCTTGGTTCGGGCACGGCGTGTTGTCTTTCGTAGACGAACGCTCGTGACTGGTCCAGTGGCTTCGCTGCTTGCATCGCGACCCTTTTGGGTTGCGGCTACAATGGTTGCATGAATTGTTCCTGCGGTATCTGAATCTGTTTCGCAGAACTTGGCAACGTCGTTTTGGGTCATGACTTTGACATCGTCCCACTTTCGGTCGTCAGCAAGCATGTGTGCAAAGTTCTCTGCAATACCCAAATCCATGAGCTTCTTCTTGGTTGCACTCTTTACGACCATCAGTTCTCACCTCCATCGCTTTCTTCAGCTTCATCTTCCCATGCGCCGAGATCCTCTTCCACGATATCTCGCTCGTAGGAGTCACGGTCAATTTCAAGTCCACCGGATGTTCCAAGAGCAGCATCAACGATAACGTCGATGTTGAATGGAGACCCGTGCACACCACGGGATGGGTCAATTCCATCTTCTCCGTAGCTGAACTGGATGATACGATTAGCGGTGTTTCGGACAGAAAGCATTTCGTCGTCGTAAACCTTCAAATCGTCCATTGCGTTGATGAGTCGGCGTTGCATGTATCCAGACTTTGCAGTACGGACAGCAGTATCGACCAGAGACTCACGACCAGATACAGAGAGCATAAAGAACTCTGTTGGCTTCAATCCACGCTTGAATGAGGATGCGATGAAACCACGGTCTGGTGCGCCACGGCCACCACGCTTGAAGTGAGGTAGAACACGGTCATCGTATCCACGTTCCAAGCGCTTTCCACGAACCTTTGCTTGTCCGATGGATGCAGCCATCATGGTGAGGTTGTCCATGGAACCACGAGCACCGGAAATCGCCATGTTGACAGCAGCGTTGGTAGAACCGGACTTGTTCAATTCGTCCCTAGCAAATTCACCAGCTTCTTCCTTACCCTTGTCGAGCATTTGCATGATGTTTTCTTCCATGGTTTCTCGGGGAGTTCGTCCAGGGCGGGCTTCGTAATTCTTGCCGTTTGCTCCGAATTTCTCTAGTTCTGCATTGACTTCGTCGCTTGCTTTTGCATTTGCAGCGTTAATTGCTTCAATGGTTTCTTCGGGGAGGTCTTCGTCATCAATACCGGTTGTAAATCCGAGGGAAGTACAGGCAGCGATGGACATGCGAGTGAACTCATCAAGGAACCGAGCACCGAGTTCAGGACCGTTGGTTTGAACGATAGCGTCCAGAAGACGGCCGTCTTCAGCACCGATTGCTCGCTTGTCGAGTGTTCCTTCTACATCTCCGTCTTTGACGATAACCCAGTCGTTAGAACGACTGCGGAAACGCAGGTGGATGTTGTCAGGGATGATGAGGGAAATCAAATCTTGTCCCCGGAAGCAATCAGCACCGTTGGCGTCCTTGACGATTTCAGGTAGTGTTCCAGTGAATCCGATGTTTCCAAGCATTTCCAATCCGTTGGATTGCTTAATGAGCGTTCCAGGTCGGGAAAGGAGGTAGGCTCCGGAAATGTGGTCGTGAATTCCACCGATAACAGCTCCACCGTAGCGAGGCGTGAGGATGTGTTCTTGGACACGCATCAAAATCTTAGCCTCTGCACGTGCTTCCTCAGATTGGATGACGTGAAGGTTCATCTCGTCACCGTCAAAATCAGCGTTGTACGGAGTACATACAGCGAGGTTGAATCGGAAGGTATGACCCTTCATGACTCGAACTTCGTGAACCATCATTGACATTCGGTGGAGTGAAGGTTGTCGGTTGAAGATGACAACGTCTCCGTCGATCAAGTGGCGTTCAACTTGGAGACCAGGCTTAGGGTTACCATAGCGGTCAACGGTTGCAAGACGGTCTTCGACTGCGGTTCGCTCGCCGTAGAACTCATCAACTGGGCTGAGGCAGTGGGGGCAGGTTACTTCCAGATGTCCCGGGAAGGGTTCTGGGTCTGCTTTGTCTGCTTGGGCCAGTTCGTGCATCCAGCGATAGTGAAGAATAGCTCGAGGGTCGTCTTCAGGAAGTGGTTTTCCACTTTCATCAATACCTTGCAAGTTCAACAATGTTGCAGCGTCGTTAACAGCGTAAGTGACTTCTTCTATGCTTTGGTCCATTCCACTGAGCGAGATTTGCTTTTGAATAACCATTCCAGGTAGGAAGTTAGGAGCGGGCATGACTTGGTGGAGGTCAGCTCGCTGCGTGGTATCTTCATTGCATTCAGGGTTGTGGCATCGGAAACCAGCGTTAAGTAGACGGCTTCGTGCGTTAATCTTGACACGTCGGTTATCTCCACGGATAATGTAGTTCACACCAGGGTGAACATCAGGACCACGAAGAATCATCTGGCGCATTTGTTCTCGGTTACGAGCAGTTGCTCGGATTGGGACAGTAAGTTCCTTTGCGATCTTGGTAGGTACTCCGACTTCATTTACGCTGAGGTATGGGTCAGGTGAAATCACGGAACGTGCACAGAAGTTAACACGCTTTCCGGAAAGGTTGCTACGGAAACGGCCTTCCTTACCCTTGAGGCGTTGTGTCAATGTCTTGAGCGTACGACCTGATCGGTGACGTGCAGGTGGAATACCCGATGTCTGGTTGTCAAAGTAGGTGGTGATGTGGTACTGCAAAAGTTCCCACAGGTCTTCAACGATCAGTTGAGGTGCACCGGAGTCACGGTTTTCACGCAGACGCTGGTTGATACGGAGAACGTCAACAAGTTTGTGAGTGAGGTCGTCTTCAGAGCGGTCTCCACTGTCCAATGTGATGGAGGGTCGAACGGTAATTGGTGGGACAGGTAGGACCTTGAGGACAATCCACTCGGGTCGGTTTTGCTTGTCCATTCCAATAAAGATAAGATGCTCAGCTGGAATGCTGCTCAACCACTCACGGACGTCACGGGCGTTGAGCTTTCGCTCAGTTGCCTCGTTCTTTTCCTTGAAGGTTGTAGGCTTGTCCAGAATGATTTTTCCTTGGGCTGCGCCACAGTGCATGCACACCTTACGCTTGGTACCTGAGGTGACTTTCTCAACTTCCTTGATCATCTTGGAGAATTCGGTTGAACCCACACCGTGCTTCGTCATGACGTCACGGATACGGTTTCGGTAGTAATCCTGTTCAGAATGTTCTGGGTTGGACGGGCTCGTTCCTTCTTCGGTGTGAAGGAGGATCTTACTGCAGGTGTTGCAGGTGGCTTTGAGCGCAGTCTTGATGAGGTTGACGAAACCGATGTGAATCACAGGAAGTTCCAATTGAATGTGTCCAAAGTGACCAGGAGATTCGTCGTACTTGCATCCATCAGTTGGGCAGATGAGTCCAGGTTCGATAACACCCATGTGAGGGTCCATCAGGCCTTGCTTGTAGGCGTGTCCGTCGTCCTTGTAGGTGTCTGCAGTCTTAACTTCAACAGCAGACATCTTCTTGATTTCAATAGGGTCCATCAGTCCAAATCGGATTTGGGCAATCCGCTTGGGAATCATTGTCGTTTTTCGGCTCATCTTCGGTCCTCCAGTTCAAGGCGCATGGCCACTCCTAAACTCTTCATTTCGTCTAGAAGTAGCTTGAATGCATATGAAGTCTGCACTTTGTAGACTTCTGCTCCATCTCCATGGATGGGGCTGACATAAGTTCCACGCTTCGGGTCGTACCAAGCAATGTGCCCGGATTGAGCGCAGACATACATGTCAATACCATCTGATTCATCGAGCAAACGGTCTTTGATGACCATTGAAGCTCCGTGTGCAATCAAACAGTCACGTTCCATCTCACCAAATCGCAGACCACCTTGTCGGGCACGTCCTTCAGTTGGCTGACGGGTCAAGATTTGAACACGTCCACGGGAGCGAGCGTGTATCTTAGACGAAACCAAGTGGTGCAATCGTTGGTAGAAAATACATCCAACGAAGATGTCAGCAGGGTATGATTCACCGGTTTCACCGTTGATCATGGTTTCACGGCCTGTGTGGGCAAGTCCATTTCGGACCAAACCATCACGAAGGCTGGATTCCTTTTCTCCACGGAAAGCAGTACCGTCAACACGGCGGCCTTCCATAGCGCCGACCTTGCCACCGATCATTTCTAGAACGTGTGCTACGGTCATTCTCGAAGGAATTGCGTGAGGGTTGATGATGAGGTCAGGCACGACACCGTCTGCGGTGAACGGCATGTCTTCTGGTTCAACCAAGCGTCCAATGACACCCTTTTGACCGTGACGGGATGCGAATTTGTCACCAACTTCAGGAATCTTGTGGCTTCGAACCATGACACGGACCAAGCGGCCTGAGTCGAGAGATTCGGTAACATAGACGTTGTCGACCCATCCTCTTTCGCCGTGACGAACGAGCATAGACGATTCACGTCGTTCTTGAGCCATCAAGAAAGCGCCACCCGATGTTTCCTCAAGGAAACGAGGTGGGCTGGTCTTTCCGACCAAGACGTTGCCGCCGATGAGTTCAGTTTCAGGAACTGGTAGCCCATCGTTTTCCAAGTGCATGTAGGCTTCAGGAGTCTTGAGTCCCTTGATTTCCTGCTTTGAAGAACCAGGCTTCTCAATTTCTTCGACCTGTCCACCAGGGAATCTGCGTCGTTCTGCATTGTAGGTACGGTTGAAGGTTGATCGTCCGAGAGCCCGGTCGATTGAACCCTTGTTCATGATGACTGCGTCTTGCATGTTGTACCCGTGAAGGGACATGATAGCAACAATGAAGTTTTGTCCACCTGGGCGGTCATCAAAGTTCGTGGTTGACATTGCTCGGGTCTTCGTGATGGAGCGTTGTGGGTAGTGCAAGATGTGGGCACGGGTGTCTGGGCGCATTCGGTAGTTAGCACTGGGTAGTCCAAGGGATTGCTTGACCATTGCAGTTCCACCAGTAACACGAGGTGTTGAGTTGTGTTCTGGGTAAGGAATGAGCGATGCGCAAACACCGAGCACCAGTTGTGGGTCGATTTCACAGTGCGTGTGTTCTTCAGTGTACATGAGCGGAATTTCGAACTCAGTTGTGTTCCAGTCACCGTTGGGCATGCGGACGTTAGCTCGTAGGTGAGCAGTGCGTGCGCCTGGTTCTCCAAGGTTCATCCATTCGATGTCCTCGTTCTTGACCGTACGGCCAGCAAGTCCAGCGGAGTCGCCTTCTGGGACGGTCTCTGGAAGAACGAACGGACGTGGGGCGATGTAGAGGTCTTCTTCTTCCTCAGCATCAATCCACTCAACGATTCCTTCAATGACCAAGGAGCGGAAATTCATTTCGCCGCTGGTCAACTTTGACAAGTGGTCAAGGGTTAAACGAGGAGCACCGTCGTAAAGGATGAGGACAGGTCGCAAAATACGTCCCTTGTCAGTGTTGATGAAGATGTCTTTGTTTTCCTTGTCGTGTCGGATGGATACCTCAGATGGAATAACACCACGACGTCGAGCAGATTTGAAGTGCATGACCAATTTCTGTCCTTTCTTGTGGATTCCGTAAATATCACCGTTAACGTGAATTCGGTCACCGTCAGTCCAGTCGTCTGGCTGGTATACTTCTAACTCGTCAAGGCGCTCTCGGATTTCAACTTCGTCAATGTTCTCTGAAATATCGATCATTTGAGCAGCGTTCTTTACCAGTCCACAGTTTTGACCTTCAGGGGTCTCGTTAGGGCACAGGCGTCCCCATTGTGTGGGGTGGAGGTCACGAGCTTCAAAGTGAGGCTGACTTCGCACAAGAGGAGATGTGACACGGCGCATGTGTGAAAGTGCGGCAAGATACGTGGTTCGGTCGAGAAGCTGGCTAACACCAGAGCGTCCGCCGACCCAGTTACCTGTTGCGAGGGCGTGCATGATTTTCGAGGTCAATACGTCAGGTCGCAAACACGATGTAATCTTGAGTTCACGCTTTCGGTTGTGATGTCGCTCGAGTTGGTACTTGAGGTCACGGGAAAGTTGTCCTGCGGAAACTCGGAAGAGGTCTTCAATGAGGTCTCCAGCAAGTCGGACACGCTTGTTAGCGTAGTGGTCCTTGTCGTTAGGGTCTCGTCCTTCAATGGCCATTTCCAAAACTTGACGGACAATTCGGCCCAGGTAAATGGCCTTCTTGTCACGGTCTTCTTGGTTGTCTCCCAAGTGAGGAAGAAGTTCACGGTCTAGAAGTTGGTTGACTCGTGCTTCACGGTATTCTTTTTGTTGTCCGGCAGCGAATTTCTTTTGGAGCCATTCGTGGCTTTCTTCCTTGGTTTCAACGCCGTATTCTTCGTTGTCTTTGACTTCGTTGATGTTTGCGACGATAAACTTGAACGAATCGGTGTTTCCTGCAATTGCTTGGAAGATTTGTTGGTCGTTTTCGACGCCAAGGGCACGCATGAGGAGGACAACTGGAATTGCAGTTGTTCCTGCGGTGCTGATCTTGACCATGAGCATACCATCACGGCGCTTTTCAACAGTAAGCGGCTTGCGCATACCGTCTTTTTGCGAGAAAATCTTAGCAACTTCTGTCTGCTTTGCATATCGCTTGTTGATTTCAACAGTAACACGGTTGGGTGCAAGGTCTTCCATTGAAATGAGGACACGCTCGGTTCCGTTGATGATGAAGTAGCCACCAGGGTCTAGAGGGTCTTCGCCCTTCTTGCGAAGGAGGTCGTGCCAGTTTGCCTTGTCTTCGTCAGAGGTAGTAGGTGCGAGGACACGGTCTCCAGCGATGTGCTTGGGGTGGAGGTTACATCGTTCAGAACGAACCATAATTGGCATGGAACCAACTTGAACGCCCTTTTCAGTAGGTGATGGGACGCCGTTTCGCTTGATGGTGAAATCCATTGAAACCGGAGACATGTAGGTGAGCTTACGCAGTCGGCATTGCATTGGTGTGGAATCGTTGAGTGCTCCATTGGCTTCTTTGACCATGGGCTTTCCGAGTTTGACGTTCTTGATTCGGATGACGATATCTTGGTCTGCGACGTCAAGTTTGATGTATCCGCCTTCATCATCATCGAAATCTTCGTCTGTACCAACACGAATGTTGCGAATGATTTTCTCCATGCGGGATAGGGAGTTTTCTGTGGCTGGGATACAGTCGTCGTATGATGCGAGTTGGTGGTTGACCAAACTGCGTTCTCTGAAAAATGATTGAATGATTTCTTGCATGGTATCCTCTCCTCAGTTCCCCTCTACAATCAGCCGGTAGGCGATTGTGCGTCCTGCCGACGGGGATTGGCGGACGACTTTCAACACTCGGTCAGCAATCCAGCCAGCAGCCAATGGCTTGTGGTCGGGGTTAGCCGCAAGCCGGGCCATGTCTTCTGCTTCTGCGAGTTCTTTGATGACCTGAACAACTGGGTCGGTGATCAGGATTTTTGGAAGCAATTCCTTGGCGAGACGGTCTTCGCCGGTCTCAGCGTCGGGTTGCACCATGTTCCACGGGGCGAGTTCGGACAACTCGATGGCGAGTTGGTCCTCGTCGGAGATGTTCGGTTCTCCGATGAGTTCTTGATGTGGTACGAGAATGTGATTGAGTGCGTTGAAGCGGGACGTAATCTCTGGTCGGTCAAAGTCATCAATTGCCTTTGAGCGGATGGTGATCTTCTTGCTCTTCTTTGCAGCACGTCGGCGGGAGCCTTGTTCTGCGATGATGTTCATTGTGGTGACGAATTCTTCTGCATCTTTGGAAATACCGAGGACCGATGCTACTTCATCGTGACCCAGGTTCTTGATATCCGTCATGTTTCGGTCTGTTGCGAGTTTGTGAGCGTAGTCCTCAGAAACTCCCAGTTCCATTAAGCGTTTTTTAGTTGCACTTTTTACTACCATTCTGACACCCCGCGAACACCCTTGCTCTCAAGCCGGTAGGTTCAGCAGGCGGGCCTGACGGGGTTCGAACCCGCGACCATCGGATTAAAAGTCCGACGCTCTACCTGACTGAGCTACAGGCCCAAAGTAGCAACTTGGGCTTTCCGTCCGACCTTCAAGGTGTTATTATACGTTTCGGGGGGTGCGTGACCAACCATCTCTAGGCCGGCCAAGTCAGTACTTGCGCCAAGGGGTGATAAAAACTGCGTTTCGGCCTCGTTTGGGCCGACAACAGGTTCATTGTACGAATAGACTCTTGAAGTGCCATTGCTTGGGGACCCTTGTGAAAACAGGTCCGAACTTTACCGCCGAGGCCGCCGTGGAGGAAATTGAACGGCTCCAGCGACCTGCCAAAAAAGTCGTTTGGACCTCGCCGACACGCCAGATATATGAGTTCGATTTACCCGTTACAGTTTACCCTCCCAGAGAAGATACTTCTCTTTTGGCAGAAGCACTTCATCGCTTGGGTCTACCTAACGGAACTTCATGTCTTGAGATTGGCTGTGGTAGTGGAGCTGTGTCGATTCATGCTGCGACTTTGGGTTGGAGGGTCGTTGCCTGCGATGTCAATCCTTTTGCCGTCGCATGCACTCAACATCACGCTTCATTGTACGGCCAATCTCTTACGGTCCTAGAAGGCGGACCAGGCCCCGAACTGGATGGGAGTTCAGATCAGTGGGGTGGAGATTCCCACTACGACGTTGTGATGTGGAACCTTCCATACTTACCTCGTCCAAATCTTGGCGATGATGTCTTGGGGCCAATGGAGGAATCAGCTCTCATTGATAGCGATGATAAGGGCCTCTTTCTTCGATATGTTGAACGACTTGCAAGTGGGCGGCTCCTCAAACCGAAAGGGGTTGCTCTTGCTGTTGTTTCAAGCCTACTTGACGGCCGGCAGGCGTGCACAATCGCATGGCGGCAGGGTATGGCGGCTCGGGTCTTGGGGGAACAAGAATTTGATGACGGTGAATCGCTCGTTCTGGTTGCAATGTGGCACCCTTATTCGGGAAAGGAGCATATTCATGAGTCCGTGGTTGAAAGCACAAATGCAATTTTATTGAGTAACTCATCTCCTGCCGGAGTCCTGTGTACTGCTGATGTTCAACGTCAGGGGCGAGGTCGTAGAGGGAGGGAGTGGGAATCTCTAGATGGTGCTTTGGCAGCCTCTTGGGTTGTTGATGACGGAACTCATTCCCTTCACAAACCCGTTGACCAAGTTCATCTTGGATATTATTTGTCTGAATTATTTCATTCACACGGTCCAGAGCGTATTTGTCTCAAATGGCCCAACGACCTTTATGTTAGGGCTTCAATGTCAGCCCCTTGGAAAAAATGTGCAGGGGTGCTCTTTGAGGGCACTACAATGGGAACTGGTCAACGTACGGTTTTAGGAATCGGTGTGAATATCGTAGGCCCATCAAATTCCCAATTTGGAGGGCTTGACGAACTTAGTCCTCTTGCTAAAGGAGACGGTCTTACCGCTCAACTCCATGCAGTTGTGGCATCTATGTTTGAGGTTCTTGATAGGCCTAATATCCCTCTGACTCATCCCGATTTACGAGCCCTTGATAAGGCCCTAATCTTTGGTTCAGTTGCTTTAGGGCCAATTTTCTATAGAGGGGATTGCGTTGAGGTTTCGGGCTTGGATGAACAAGGGTCCTTACGTGTCAAGACCGAGTCGGGAGCAGTTATCTTAGTGGACGACCCAGATCAATTGGAATGGTCAAACATCTAATTCCGCATCAAGGATTTCATCCTCGTCTTCTTCCTCGGGAGTGCCGTCTCGTTGATACAGGCCATATGCTAGGATGAGGCCGCCGATTGGGAAGGGTAGCATGTCAATTTTGTATTTGCGATCGATGTCGAGGTCAAGCGTTGCTTCTACACCTTTTGTGTCGATTTCATAGGTATAATATCCACCCTCGTCAATTTCAAGGCTTCGCTTATCAGATTCCCCGGCAGTAATTGTGATGCTTTCAGCGCTGACGATGGTTCCGTCTTCGGCCTTGAGGACCAACCTCACCGTGGTAGTATTCTGGACAGTAATCTCAATCTCAAACGAATCCCCTGACCACATTGATGCCCCGTTCACATAGGGGGGGCTTTCCTCTGAATGCTCAATTGGGGTGACCCATGCAACCATGAAGAGTCCACCGAGTAATATGGTGGCTCCGGTGAGGATGAGCGCATCGCTCATCTTCATCTTTGGTGCTGCACCTCCACCGCCCATATGCTCCCCAAGCAACGACCGACCATGAAGGTTCGGCTTCCTAACGCTTCCTTGCGGGCTTGGGGAGGGCCATGCGCTCCCGAACAAGCCGTATTTTACCACTGGTAGTTATGCATTTTATTTCCATCGTGCGAATGGCGTCTTCGGTTCCTATGAGGGATCGTAATCCTTTCGTTTGTTCAAGAGGGACTTGTAAAATTGCGACTCCAACATCTTCTTCGGTGAGTTCTACAGTCTTCCTTAAATGTTCCAATGCCGCCTTGGCAACATCATCTTCACTGGGATGGAACTCCATCAGTTTTATTGGTCGCTCAGATTCAAATGTAGAAGTTATTGATGAGATGAGTCCGTTTAACGATGACCGAGTTTGATATCGGCTGCTGACCAAAATGCCAATCCATCGACGCTTACCTCTTAGCGCCTTGCTCAATCGTTTGGCCATGGCAGTTCCAAACATTCATGCTTCATGACCTTTGAGTCAAATCCTACCATAGTATGAAAAAAGGTCAACCTCCACCATCCAATGTGGACGAAGGCGAAGGAGTACCCCCTCCTTCTGTACAGGAAGAAGGTGAGGCCACTTCAACAAAACTCAGCGAGTTGGAGGGGAATGATCCGTCATTACGTGCTCTTCTAAAGGTGCTTTTAGACGTAAAAACACTACCTCATGTCGTTCTTATTTTCATCCTTTCAACCCTCTTCTACGTTATGTCAACAAGGGGCGCAGAAGGCCTCAGTGCGTTGGGTTTCTTGTCACTGACCGGAGGTTATCTTGTTCTTGGCCTGTTGTCAAAATACGAGCGAATTGACCGAATGACTCGCCTTCCTGAACAAAGTGAATCCCTTGATGTGGGTCGGATTAAGCGTTTCTTCTTCTCGTTCAGAATCTGTTTGTTGCCCTTGGCGTTTTCCTTGGGTTGGTTATTGATGCTTCTTGCAGTGTTGGGTGGCGACGGTATCGGTGACAGCATACTCGAATCACTTCCGTTTGTGATGGGTAGTCTGTTTGTATTCTGGGCCGTTATGCAAGGTAGGAGCTTTGGGCACTGGTTATCTTCTGTTGCCGCTCTACGATTGCCAGATGATGGCCCTAGAGAGGGCGGAATGAATCTCGTGGTAGGCGTTCATCTTCTGTTACTCACCTTCCTTTCAGTGCTGATCTTAAGTGGTGTTGAATTCCTCCAAGGGGACGGCAATGGATTGGTCCAAGATACCATCGAGAACGGGCTGTTTTTCCTCGGCTTTGGCGGATTGTTTGTTGGCTCAACATTTCTTACTTGGAACCTGAGGACTTTAGCATCCCGTCACCGTTCACTTCATCGTTTTTCATCTCGCTGGTTCTTGCTGACTCAAGCCTTAATCACATGGCATTTCTTGACTGTCTGGCGTCATACTGCAATGTCTTCTGGAGGACCAATCATGCTAATCGAGGAATTGGTATTGATGGTTTCAACCGTTTTCATGGCAATCTGGGGGCTTACTTCACGGTCTTACAAATCAAAATTCCGTCTGGTTGATGAACACAATGCGCTCCCAATCGGCCTCGCCTTTGGGTATGCTTATGCGGGCAGCGTCGCCATGCTAACCAATGTACTCGACGATATTCGTTACGTCATGATCAGCGGCCACGTTGTCGTTATTCTTACCTTCATATGGATGCAACGAAAGGTTTTGCGGAGCGTTTTGGCGGACCATGACTCTACGGTGGGAATTCTACGTACTGTTCGTGAAGTACCAATTAGCGGGGACTCTGATGGGGGACATGACGAAGAACGTCAGGTAGTGGATATGGGGTCAGGGGACGCAGTCGGTGAAGGGGAACCTTCCGAGGATGCAACCGGTATTGCTGTTGATGAGGAATGGGCCAAGAACAACGCAAAGGACATCGGGGGCGATGTTTCATGGAATTCAGAAGACATCATCGAGTTGATGGATGATTAGGCCGGTTTAATTCCAGACAGCAAGGTCACCACGCGAATGGTATCGATTAGATCTTCACTCACTCGTGCTCCAAGAATAACCTGGGCGTCGTCGTCAAGGGCGGACGTGAACAACTCTGCTACTGCATCAACTTGGCCAATGGTCATCCCAAGGCCGCCTTCAACTTGAATCAAACATCCTTTCGCTCCTCCAACATCAAGTTCTGCTAAAGGCGCTTTAAGCGCAGATTCCAATATTCCTCTCGGGTCGTCAGGCCGACCAATTCCAACCAACATTGTGGCCATTCCTTCCTGGTCAACAATCGCCCTGAGGTCCATCAAATCCAAGTTGATAAGTCCCATTCGCATCAGCGTTCGAACGAGACCGTCTACTAAATCTTCAATCCATTCAGCACCCATTTGCCAACTTTGCCCCTTCTCTCGTGCTTGGCGAGCAAGGCGCTCAAGTGACAACCGGACGGTGACATGAGCGATTCGCTCCAGGCGTTGGAAACCATCTTCTGCGAGTTCTAAACGGGTTGCTTGTGCTTCGAATGGAAGGCCAGCCACTGCGAGTACAATGGCTCCAGACTGTCGTGCTTGGCGCGCAAATTCATGGGCAGCTCCAGTGCCTACGCCGCCGCCAAGGCCGGTGAGCAGAATCACCAGTTCAGTGTCTTTGAGGAGTTGTTGAGTCAATTTGTTCAGTCCTCTCATCCGTTGTTCTGCCAGTGGGGGGAGGGCAGCACAACCCATGTCGTCAAGAGCGTGCCCCAAGCGGAGAACATGAATGGTATCGCCGGTCTTGAAACTGCTGTCGTCGGCATCAATGAGGGCCAGATGGGCTCCCATCCCACATCGCTCGTAGGCTTGGTGTGCCCATGAACAACCAATCCCCCCGACTCCAGCAATCAAGATGTTGGAGGGGTCCATGCTCGGCAATGGCCGAAGCATCTCCTTGAACTTTGGTGTGCTTGGCGTTGGACTTTAATCTACGTAGCGGAGGTAGCGGCGCCTTGCATCCCTCGCCCAAGCATTGTCTGGCTCAAGGGCGAGCACTCGGTCATAATACGTGATAGCATTTTCAAATTCAGAGAGATATCTGCCGTAAAGGTGGCCAAGATTAGAGAGGACTGGAATACATTCCTCATCTCCTTTGAGCATCCCAAGAAGAATTTTTTCAGCAGCTCCAAGTGCCCCCTTAATCATCAACTCTTCAGCCTCATCCAGCATCTCGAGTTGCTTGTCAGAGAGGTTGTAGGTGTTGTCGAATGTGTGATTTCCCATGGGTCTCATCCCCTCCGAACGAGCCGTACTCCATCAAACCTCCTCCGGGCCAAACCTGCGAAAATAAGCAAAGGGGGCCTGTTGTTCATTTTTTGTCACCAAACGCTACACTGCGCCGCAATTTTTGTGGCGTTTTGCTGACAATGTTTAAGGAGTCCATACGAGTCGGAAACATGTAAGGGTGAGGCTATGCTCAAAACTACACGAACGTCCCGAACTTCGCTGTTGGTCTTGGTTGGGCTTCTGCTGGTCATTCCAGCACTCGCATCATCCTACCACGGGGGCATTGGCGGCCCTCAGTCTCATCAGGGCTCCACCGGCGCTGTTGAAATTGATGACGTTGCCAAATCTGGCTGCCTCTGCCACAACGAAGTTGCTGATAATTCCGTTCAAATCATCCTTGATGATGTCCCCTACGGATGGATTGCAGGTGAAACATACACGCTCCGCCTTCAGTTGATTGGTGGGCCTGAGGCAACAGGTGTTTACACTGCAGGATTCTCGATGCGAGTTTCTCTTGGTTCTTTGACCGGAGATGATGTCCAAAACTGGGAAATTGATGGCGCCGTGGATGAACAAACATTGACTCACACAGAAGCCTCGGCCGCAACCAGCGACCGTTCTTGGACGTTTGATTGGGTAGCGCCTACCGAGGCCGATGCCGGAGTTGCAACCTTCTGGATTTCAGGCAACTCGGTCAACGGAGACCAGGGTCCTGGTGTTGAAGACCGATGGAATCAACTTCAATTCGCTCTGACCGAAGGCGACGATGCATCAGCATCTCTTGGTACACGAACGCTCTTTGCCGGTGACGGCAATGTCAGCCCTCCAGAACCCGACCATCACGGTGTTGACCTTCACCACATGGGTGCTAAGCTCCGTGCCCACTGGCTAGGATTGCTTGGATTTGGCGCAGTTATTGGAGTCATCGTCTTCGCAGGGCTCCTCCTTCGCTATGGATTCTCAACGTCTTACAAAGGCCGAAGCAACCAACTCAGGTTGCGCTACAAACTCAACCGAAGAGGTGACCAGTGATGGACGACATAATCACAAATTTGTTGCGTGGAGTCGCAGACGGCTCTGTTTCTGTAGACGATGCACGAACTGCATTGGAAGACGTGAACTTGACCGAAGACCAAATGACCTCCGCTATCGACCACGGGGTTTTCAATTTGGCAGAGTCAGGTACTATCGTCAGTGCCTCTCTAGCGCCTTCCGGAGGCTCTTACCTCACCATGTTCTTCTTGGGATGGGGTCTGTTTTGGATATGCTACTGGAGTTTCTCGATGATATACGGTCTTGCAAAGGGTTGGGATCAACAACAACTTTCATTCCACCTCGCCATGACCTTCACCACCCTCATCATGGTTGGTGTAATTTATCTCAAATTCGTTTTGCCTGATACCATCATCGTGAAACATTCTCAGAACAAGTTCGTTCCTGAGCACATGAAAGACTGGCGGGAGTACAAGTGGTGATGAAACATGGCGCGTGAATACGAACTCAAACCAGCACCGAGTGAAGGTGGAGCAGGCCTTGCGGATGCTGCAACGACCATTAATCGCCGTCAATTCCTACGCTACGGTTTCAATACTGCGGCAGGTGTCCTCACTGCATCCTTAGGCATGCTTGGCTTTGCAGCCATTTTACTGCCTCCGGGTGGCGCTGGTGGTGGAGATTTGGCCGTTAAGTTCTGGGCAAAAGGTCGTGAAGACTCTGCTTGGTACGGTGCTCAACATCTTCAATCGATGACCAAGAGTTCCTTCGTGGATGAGGCAGCCTCTTCCTCAACAAAAACAGCCGGTGCATCTGGCGTTTGGAACGGAGTTCCTGTCGTCGTCATGTACGTTGAGCACTCGAAGTATGGTGGCACCCCCGAATCCAACGGAAAAGCTCGCTTCCAGTTCACTGAAGGCATTGATGAAACCGGAAAATATGTAGGTCACTTTGATGACCTTGCTGAAGCCGATCCTCGTTTGATGCCGAGTGAAGACCTTGTTATGGTGTTTGGTCGTTGTACTCACTTGTGTTGCATCCCCGGTTGGCAACTCGTTTCGAACTCTTACACTGAGGATTCATGGACTCCTGGCGGCGGAGATGACGGTGGAACCAAACTGTTCTGCATCTGCCACTCCTCCCGTTTTGACCCGACCGTCCTTGAAATGAACACAAACCGTAACCGTTCCAACGGTGCAACATTCAACTATGCTGGAATCCGTCGCTCAGGCGGACCCGCACCCGTGGGCCTTCCCATTATCCCAATACAGTTGAATGGCGATGTTCTTGAAGGTCTTACTGATTATGTGGATTGGTACACATACTGTGACTGAGGTGATATGATGACTACAATGTTCTGGATTCTTTGGTTCTTTATCGCCTTCTTGGTGGTTCTCGTTGCGTTCACCCTGCGCAAAGAAAACCAAGATATGCCTCGCCGTGACATTCTACGTGCTGTAGAATCGACAGGCAAGATGGGTGTTGCCGAACGGTCGTTTTTGTGGGTCTTTTCATGGCTTGATACTCGTTTCCGTCTTCAAGACTACTGGAACATGTCCAAAGGCGCTTACTACAACATGCATCGCCAGATGCCGCTAACCCACGCTGAAAAGTACAAATTGCGCATTATTTGGTATTGGTATCCTCTTTACTGCCTTGGGGGAATCTCTTTCCTTTCATTCATTATTCTCGTCATTACCGGAACCGTCCTTGGAATTTACTACGTTCCAGGTGGAGAAGGAGATCCATCACCTGCTTATGCGAGCATGGAATACATCATGACACAACTTCCATTTGGATACATTCTACGAGCCGTCCACCACTGGACGACCCACTTTATGGTTGCAAGTGTCTTTTTGCACATGTGCCGCGTATACTTCACTGGCGCATACCGCAACCCTCGAGAGCTTAACTGGCTCATCGGTGTCGCCTTGATGGCTCTCACCATTGTATTCGGGTATTCTGGATACCTTTTGCCTTGGGACAGTCTCGCATACGGTGCTGCAATCATCGGAATCAATTTGGCGAATTCAAGTCCGCTGGTAGGGAAGTACGTAGCAACCTTGTTGTTTTCAGGTTCAGAGTTAACTCCACTGACTGTTACACGTATGTATTTCATCCACGTGTTCATCCTACCGGTTATTGTTACAACACTCATCATCATACATTTGTTTATTGTCTGGGTACAAGGCATTGCGGAGCCGCATTGATACGGAGTGAGAAATATGGGATTAATCGATAATTTTGGCAGAGTTGCCTCCATGTACATGGAGGAAAAGCAACACCTTCAGGAAGCTGAAGAGAAGCGTAAGCGAACACGAACAGGGCATGGATTCTGGCCCCACGAAGTACTACGTGACAGTATCATTTTCGCATCAATGCTTGCGATCCTTCTGTTCTATGCGTGGCTGATTCCACCGCCACTTCACGGTGCAGCAGACCCCTACGCACAAGCGGGCTTCGTTTTCCCTGACTGGTATGTTTTGTTTTCATACGGTTACCTGCGATGGGGAGAATATTTGCCCCAATTCGTCGTCCCAACTGGTTTCATAGGCGAAATCGTTGGCCAACCCATGTTCCCTTGGAACGCCGCATGGTGGGGTGCTGCACTTACTGGAATCCCAGTCGGTATCCTCGCTCTTCCTCCTTTCCTCGGTGGCCGAGAAAAGCGACCTGTGGAAGACCCTTGGTTCGCCGCTGCTGGAGCAGTCTATCTCGCTCACATTTGGTTCATCTCTGTGTTTTCGATTAACATCTTCTTGGAACTTTACGGGAAGAACAGGTCGGATTTCTGTAAACTTGATTCACACGGAGATTTACTGTGTGGTTATCGGGAACCTTGGATTGCAGAAGTATTCAATTCAATTCCCTGGGTGATGACTGGAGTATTGATGTGGATTGTAATCTACTTCGTAGGACGAGGACTCCTTGTCCGTGCATGGGGTACGAGCTTCAACGTGGCTAAGAGCCGCCAACTTTTGGTCGGCGCTCTAATTATCTCCACTGCAGCAACCGTTGCTACCTTTGACACCTATGATGATGGGTTTTGGGATGCAAAGGGCCTGTTGACCATCAAAGATTACGGAGAACTCGAAGACATGCGTACACAACCTGTCGATGTTCATGTTCATGAGACCAACGAATTCACAGACGACCGAGGTTGGTCAGAATCTGGAGTCGTTCCGACGACGGCATTCCTTGATTGGAACATATATCAGCCTGCGAGATATATTATTACAGACTTTGCCGATGCGAATGGTCATCAAGATGCTGCTAATGGAATCAATGCTGCATCCGGCTCTCAGACCTTCAACGGAGGCGAAGGCTGGAGCGTCAGCGGTACATTTGATGTTACTGAAGATACAAGTTACTTCCCGAAGGGCCACCCTGAGGAATTCAAGTCGCTAACTTCCGACTTCTCATGTGAATACCGATCGAGTGAGCGAAAAATTAACGATATTTCAACACAAAGTATGGTGACTACTACTCTCGTAGTGACCAACGCCGCCGGTTCAGACGTTGTATCCTTCTCCAACTGTGAAGGGGCGACGACCGAACTGACTGTTGGTACATACTCCTATACCTACAATGTCGCAGTTAGTGGAGCCCTCGCTCTTAATGACAGCATTACTACCGAAACCAGTTTCACCATGAAGTCATTCCAACCCCTACTCGTTTGGGACGAAAACGCTCCTGCTGGTCTGGCAGGTCATACTGTGAACCTTTCCAGCGCTGAAGAAATGGCTCTTGGAGGTTCAGCGTTCTCATCGATTGAAAACCCAACCTACCACACCAACCCTAAGTCGTTGGATGCTAAACTAACCTATGCAATGTTCATTCCTTGTATTACCTTTGGAGCCCTCGTCTTCGTACTGCTACGATACATGGCTCGTGGCTATGAGTTTGAGATGAACAAGTGCTACGGCTGTGACCTTTGTGACGATGCCTGTCCAGTTCGTCTGTTCAACGGTGGAGATAAGTTGAACATCATCTACAACACGTGGAACAACGAAGATGACGGTGTACCAATGTACTCCTGTCTTACCTGCTCAGCATGTACCAATGCTTGTCCACAACTTGTTGACTACGACTCCTACGTCGATATTCGCCGAAGCCTCATCGTTGGTGGGCCACAAGCAGAGATACCTCACACAGTACTCCAGGCAGTTCTCTCCGCAGAAGCCGATGAAGCAGCAGATGTGGAATTCATTGCAACCGAAGACTACCCTATTACGTCCAACATTGGTTACTACCCCGGTTGTGTTGACTACCTTGACCAAGAAATGGTGTTCTCGCATGTTAACGAAGGCACCATGAATTTGGGAGACTCAACAACAGCAGCCTTTACCCTCTTCGAGGAGATGGGAACCGATGTGTCCTACTTGGGCCGTGATTTCCTCAAGTGCTGTGGTCACGACCAAAAGTGGCAAGGGCTTGATGAAGTCTTTGAGAAGCTCAAGGCATACAACCAACGCAAGATCCACGAATCTGGTATTGATACACTCGTTTCATCCTGCGCAGAATGTTTCAGAACATTTGCTCGCGACTACGAGTTGGAAGATGTCAAAGTCATGCACACCACTGAATTCCTCATTGAACAAGGATTCGATATGAATCTGAAGTCCGAAGAAACCACGGTGACATACCACGACCCATGCCGTCTTGGCCGTCAAATGGGAATCTACGATGAACCTCGTGACCTCATCAACGCCGTCGAAGGTGTCGAGATTGTTGAGATGGAGCACCATGGAGAAGATGCAATGTGCTGCGGCGTATCCAGTATGATGTCCTGCAATGAAGACGCTCGTTCCCTGCGTGTCTCTCGTATGGAAGAAGTCCGTGCAACGGGCGCTGAAACAATGCTTACCTCATGCCCTAAGTGTGTCTCTCACTTTGAGTGTCTCAAGTTTGAAGGCGATGAAGCCTACGAAGACATTGAAATCCTCGACGTCGTTTCATTCCTGGCCCGACAAGTCAACGAAAAGAAGGCGCAAGCAGTTGAGTCCGTTGTTGGCGAAACTGCTGAAGCCTGAATCCAGTGAAAAATGATGTCGTGAGTACCCTTCGGGGTGCACGTGGTTTATGACAGCCTTAACTGTCAGACTCGGCTTCTTCATCTTCGTTCATACCTACGATTTCGTAGTTTGACGGGAAGAGCGCAACAATGATACCTGCAAGAAGAGATAGGAATCCCCAAGTGAAGTTCTGATAGTAGATCAGTAGTTCAAGGGAAAGAGCCACTAAGAAAAGCCCTCCAAGGTTTGAGGTCCAAACGAGTGTCTTGAATGTGGACAGGCTCACTCCAGTGGTGCCCGGGTTACGGTAGGGTCCGAATTCTCCTCCGAATCGTTGAGCTGACGGGTCTTTTCCTTTCTTTGACATACTATCCTACCTCATCGGTCAATCATGGTGATTGCGTCTGTTGGACATGCAAGCACACACAGCCTGCAACCCGTGCAGGAGTCTCGAATAATTTTTGCCTTGCGATTGCTTTCAACTGAAAGCAGCGGGCTTTTAACATCAACAAAATAGAGTTCAATCGCATCATCATCGCATACGATGGTGCATTGGTCACAACCGATACACTTCCGTTCCTCAACAAAGGCGACGGTAGTCTCACCACCTTTTGTATTCGCTCGTTGCTCACCACGTTGGCGATTGAGGGCCGTGCGGATTCGCATGGCCTCCTCTTCTCGCCGGCGACGCAACTCATCAGGGCTGGTCATGTTGTCACCACCGTTGGAGGTTCCCCTTCAAACTTGGCAACGGTCAAGTTGACCAATACATCTCCAAAGCAATAGAATGCTCCAACAAGAAGAGGGGGATTCCAAGCGGTCAGTCCCGTCCATGGGACCTCTGTAGCCCATGTCCAGTTTTGCAAGTAGGTTCCAAGCAGTTCCATCGCAAGAGCCGCCCAAGCCATTGCAGCGTAAAGCCGAGGCTGGGGCCCCCATTGCGTGAAGCCAAGGACAAGCAGGAGAAGGAAGATTCCTGATGTATCTCCTCCCGTCCATAAACCATACAGGACCATCGGGACGAAAGGTAACAAAAGTGGCATGGCCCAAGATACATTCATCTGAAGTGCTGCCCGCCTCCCGAGGTCAAAAAGAAAATAATGTCCTGCCGGGACAAAAAGTGGCATAAGGTCGCGCTGGTATTCATACACGAGCCAAACTTCTGAAAAAAACAATTCCATCGGTGTGGCAATGGCGACTACGGTAAGCATTTCAATTCGCTCTTTTCGGTCAGTGGAGAAATAAATCCTCCCGAAAAGAGCCCAACACCAGATGTTAACTGGCCATTCAGCCAAGGAATCTGGGAGGAGGCCTCCGAGAGCCGTGGCGGAAATCCATAGGCCAATCGCAATGGTCCCAACGTACCAAAGCGAGCGGTTCATGGTGTAGGGGATGAGGTTCTCCATTTCAGTTTGACCGCTCAATATGGTGCTCAATCTTGACACCGTTCTTGACCATCAAAGAAAGCGCTCTGTCCAGAAACGCAGGGGGTAATTCTTCTGGTGAAAAGACTCCTGAGGGTAGAATCTCATCGTTTTCGCACAACGTGAGGGCTGTTGCTAGAGTGACAAGACCTGTTGTTCGGGCCATAGATGAATCGCCTTTGGACCCGCTGTCCTCAATCCGCCAAATGAAACGTTGAGTCTCATTTTCTGCCTTAACCTCCATCCAGGTGAATTCATCTCGCGTTTTGTCAAGTGTCCAGGAGTCCAACAGTGCATCAAGGTCTAATTTTCCAGCATCCCGCTCGTCAATATAGCGCTGGATGTGTCCAGGCCAACGGACGGTATATTCTGACATATCCTCTGCTTTCATTGTAAAAAGAAGGGATCGGAGTCCGTCTGAAAGGAAGGCTTCCATTGTTCCCTTTCCGCCAACTTCAATGAGATGCCGTTCTTCAAGCGCAGGGAGCGTTGCTACCTCTGAGTTTCTGACAACCCTTGCAGGGCGAGTATATTCTGCAATCACATCGGCAGGGGAAAACGGCGCCATATAGGACCAGTCATCATCAGGTTGAGAAGGATTACCACCAACACGAATTTCCGCATTTGTGAAGGTTCCAAGTTTTGCCTGTGCTTCGGCGAGTAACATATTCGAAAGTCCAGGGGCAATACCAACATCCCATACGACGGTGGCGTTTGAGGCGATGGCGAGCTCTTGCAGCCGGTCGGGAGTTTCTTCCGCAAAAGAAAGGTCGACAACAGTCCTGCCAAGGCGAACAAGTATCTCTGTACATTCTCCGCCAATATTACCGGGCAACATGTTCACTACCAAACCCTCTGGCAGTTGGTGAAGTCTTTGGCTAATGTCTCCAAGGTGCATAATGATGCCTTTCGTTGAGTTTGGCTTAATGTCGTAAACGTGAACTTCGTGTCCTGCCTCAACCAAATGCCGAACAACATATGCTCCAACTAAACCGCTTCCGAGGCAATGCAATATTGTCATTTGAGTTCACCGTTCAATGTTTGACTCTGCACCCATGGCGAGCATGCTCAGTTCTGCGAGGAGTGCATGCCAACCGTGTGCGTGTTCCCCGTACATGTGACCGGAGTTTGAGTAATCCTCAAACCGTGCGCTTGGAGAATTAAGGTTATCCATGTCCGATTTTTTAGGATTGATTCTGTAAAACCATGCAGCGGCCTCACCGTCAACAAGGTACACGACGGGTTCAACGGGTTCGCCTTCTTCGGTAAGCATTGAGGTGGGGATTCCTTCTTGGATGAGGTAATTATCCACTGCTGCTCCTCCTTTTGCATAACGAAGTTTGTTGATTTTGCGATTGGAGAGATTTAGTATTGCGTCTCCTGATGTCAATATCATGATTCCTAATCCATAGGTGCCGCGGTCGTTCTTCATGACTACCGCAGGTTTTCTTTCGATTCCTAAGGCATCGTATCGTGATTGGATGTTTGCAATAAATGCATCAATCTCGCCAGCGAGTTTCGTACGGCATCCAACTTCAGTTAGGCATTTATCCTCCGAAACAAACCATTCTGGCATCAGGTGCCACGGGTCAATTTCAAGAATCTCTCCGATTTCATTGACGTACCCCTGCAAGCAAGCATAATGCTCGGATTTTCTTCGCTGGTGCCACCCCATCTCGGCAGGAGGAGATACATTAGGTGCGGTAAGTCCGGGAAGTTTGCCGTTCGTGAGGTCGTTATTCAAGAGAATGAGGTCAGGCTTTCCTCCTTCTATCGTTAAATCATCATCTCCGTTTAGAATCACTTGGTCAAGGCTTAGTGGGCCAGATATTCCCATGAGGGAGCCGAGATCCTCAAGTTCTGGTGAACCAATTGTACATTTGAATCCGGCCATCTGGATCAATCGCTGAATTGTTGCAATGTTTTCAATATACCCTTGGTTCCGAGTATGGCTTTCAGGATAAATGTGTACCCACTTGCAATTTGGTTGTGTTCGCATGATGTGAGTTTTGAAGAGACTCGAAAGGACATCTAAGTCGTTCTCTGCCACGTTGTTGAATCCTGCAGGAAAATGGTTCGCATCAACTACACCGACTTTCCAGCCAGCGTCTCGGATGTCAACGCTTCCGTAGATTGGAATCGGTACTTCTTTTCGTTTTTTTGCCATCCAATCCGTAATTAATTCACGTTTGGATTCCAGTAGGGTGGTTAATTCGTGTACGTGTGTCATGGCAAAACCTCGGTGAGTAGGGTGCGGATATCTCCGCCCTTCTTGACTCTTCCACCATCCAAAAGGTGCATGGACTCGAATAGTCCAAGTCCTAGAGCCAATTCAGACTGTCCTTTGAATATTGGAGAGAGGCTCTCATATTTTGCAACAAGTTGCTCTGTTTCAGATGAAAAATCATCAAGGAAGGTCTGCAACATCGTAGGGGATGTTGCTCTCCCTGCAGGCATTTTTGGCCGTCTAACAATTTCTTTGGGTAGTCCAGTGAGGTCGGCAGCTTCCCGAAGAGCAGCTTTTTCTTCCAAATTCGATGGCAGTCTCCAATCCATTGGCAGGCGGTTTGCTGCCTTGAGATGAGGTGTTCCGAGGAAAGGAACACGAACTTCAAGGGAGTGAGCCATGGAATGTCGGTCAACTAGACGCAATTGAAAATTACTGAGTTGCCCGTGGTCCAATTCAAACTGGAGGAAGGTATCCAGGTTTTTTGCTTGTTCTTCAGGTCTTTGATGGGGTGAGAGCCATCCCTCTTCCCTCTCAAGGGGCCCGTTTTCAAGTGTAGCTTGGGTAGAATGGGGGAGTGATTGAAGACGTTGGCGTAGAAGACCTGCGTGCTGTGTGAGGTCTCTGTACCGAGGATAACCCGCATGCAATTCATCGGCGCCCTGCCCACAAAGTCCAACTTTGACCTTTTTCGCCATCGTTTCAAAGAGAGGTTGGAAGAACAGAACCGTTACGTCAAGATCTTCACCGTGCCAGATCAAGTTTGGAAGAGCTCGCTCAAACGCATCGGGTTCGAGAATGTGCTGATGATGGCGGAGGTCAAAATGCGAAGCGACAAGTTCTGCCGCTTTCCAATCAGCATTTTCCTCGCTTTCAGCCACCGTCCAACACTCCGGGACGGGTTGCTCGGCCCGAGAGGCTGCTTCTTGAGCGACCGCAGCCACGAGGCTTGAATCAAGTCCTCCCGACAAGACAATCCCGACTGGAACATCAGCCATCAATCGTTGTTGGACGCTGGAGACAAACGAATCAAGAAGAACCGGGGCTTGGGTTATTGGATTCCATTCAGATTCTGGTTGTACCAGTTGATGTTTAATGACCGCTCTTCCAGACATGAACGCATTTCCATGTTCGTTTAGTTCCCATGTTTCCACGGTCCCAGGTTGTACTTGAGTCACACCTTTGAGTAGCGTAGTGGCGTCAAGTGGGTATTCCCAAACCATTCGCGCTGCAAGTGCAATATCATCCAGTTCGGGAACATGACGTTCATCGGCCCGTAGCGCTTTCACTTCACTAGCAAACAGGAGTGTTCCTTCCACTTCGGTTTTTACCATCGGTTTGATACCGAGCGAATCTCTTGCGAGAATGAGTTGTTTGTTTTGGGCGTCCCATAGTGCGATTGAAAACATTCCATCGAGCTCTTTCAACCACGACGCGTGGTCGTTGGCGCTCGGCACAAGTTGGTTCGTTGCAAGGAACTGGTCGTGCAGTGCAAGAATAACCTCGCTATCTCCAGATGTCGAGAAGGGATACTGGTTAAGTTTAGTGCGAAGTTTTCGATGATTGTAGATCTCTCCGTTCACGATGAGTGTACGCTCATTTGAACCATGGATTGGCTGTTGGCTACCGTGAACATCAACGATTGCCAATCGTGTGTGACCGAAGGCAACATTGTCGTCCGACCAAACATTTTGCCCGTCAGGACCCCGATGAAGTTGAAGTTGATTCATTCGTCTAACAACGGCGATATCGGGGTTGCCTAGCATCCCACCAATACCGCACATGTATTGCGGTCACTGACTTTCCTTTTCAAGGAATGTTCAATCCTTGGTTGAAAAAATCACCAAAGTGGGTAACGGACCATTGTGATGGCAAGGAAAAGAATTGCAAGTCCAAAACCGACGTAGTACGCAATTTGGGGCGGGTCATTATGTTGGGACTCATCTGACATGGGCTCTCCTCGGTTGAAACCAAGAATGCCCCCCATTTGAATATGTTGAGCAAAATCTATGCTATTGATTGCTAATCTACAACATCACTTGGGCAAAGGGTTCCAACAAAAGAACCAATGCAAGCGGTATGAGGAGCATGGTGGCGTTGTCGTCGATGTAACGCAACCGTGGCCATTCAGCAATCATGCAAACCGGAGCAAGAAGCAATGCAATCCATACCGGAGTGCCGAATTGCAGGGAACAGACGAGCCATATTGCAAGGATAACACCAGTTGATGCCAGCATCACTTGCTGCGTACCAATCCCCTTTCGTCGTAGTTCCCCCATGAGAGGATCTCCAAAAGCCAGTGAGACAATCAATGGATAGGCATAGGCTTCATGCGGGACCAATAACAACACCATTCCGATGCTGAAAGCACCCCATGCAAGAGCAGATACTTGATTTGCTTCATAATCACGTTGTCCAAAAATAGTGATTCCATATCGCAACCGGATACTTTCCGCAACAAGGGCAAACAAAACAACAGCTGCAACGATTTGGTTCAACTCCATGCTAACTTTAGCGGCCACATCTTCTCCAAGGCCAAAGTAGAGGAGTGGTATCCCAGCCATGCTTACATGGATCACCCTACGGAGAATATGACCCTTCATTCCCCCAACCGAGGTATCAACTGGATTTGTTAGTTCAACTTGATCGCTCATCATTGTCCCCTAACAGGATAGTCAATGCGTTCTCAATATCAATTGTCCCCTTTGTGAGAAGGTCAAGACATTCATTGTAAGATGGATGGGTTACGAGCCGGCGTTCATGGCTTGCGAGCAACCGCTCCCTCATTCGTGCCCGAGTGGCACGCCCAGATGCTTCAAGTTGAAGCAAGAGGTCTGAGGCCGCATCAATTCCGATTCCATGAAGGCCCGATGTCAGTAAGACAGGCGGGGCTTCACGCTGTCCTAGATTGAAGGACTCTTGGAGTTCAGATGCATGCTTTTGCGCCCCATCAAGGTCCGCTTTATTGACGAGCACAGCGTCTGCCAATTCGAGTAAGCCAGCTTTTTCGGCTTGAATTCCATCTCCTCTGGCTGGCCCTTCTACCACGATGATGCGGTCCGCTACTGCCGCACATCTCAATTCGGACTGCCCCGAACCTACCGTCTCAATGAGTACTCTATTCCAGCCACAAGCATGGAGAAACGAAGCCATATCTTCAACGATCAAAGGTACGCTACCTGATGCTGCTCTCGTTGCGATTGACCGAACATACACGAGGTCTTTGATTTCCGGGTCGTCTACTGAAGTCATTCGTACTCGGTCACCAAGTAATGCACCTCCAGTTCGGGGTGAACTCGGGTCAACTGCTAACAAGGCGAGTTGATGTCCCTGTTTTGCCCATTGGGTCATCAATGCGTCGACCAGTACAGATTTCCCAACCCCTGGAGCTCCGGTAATGGCCATTGTATTCCATGTTGATTTGTCGGTTTTTATCACTGAGGTTATTCCAGCGTCATCAAGAGTAAATGTGCCGTTTTCAATGGCAGATAAGACACGGGCAAGGGCTCGGCGTTCGCCGTTGAGCGCACGAGCAACTTCATCTTGCATGTGAGGTCACCTCATGCCTTGGATTCCCAATGCCAGTCGTTTCCTTGGCCTACTCCAGCATCGTTCATGCCGTTCGCATGTTGTATGAATTCAAGGATTTCAGAAGTTGGCGTACCGGGTCCAAAAATTGCTTTGATGCCTGCGCTGAAAAGTTCTGGTCGGTCTTCATGAGGAATGATTCCTCCACCAAAGACGATAACATCCTCAAGGCCTTCATTCACCAACAATTCGCACACTTTTGGAAAGAGATGGCTATGGGCTCCGGAAAGAGATGAAAGCCCTAAAAATCGAGCATCTTCATCACGCACGGTCTCGACAATTTGTTGTGCGGTCCGACGAAGCCCAGTGTAAATCACTTCGTGGCCAGCATCACGAAGGGTACGGGCGACAACCTTGGCTCCGCGGTCATGACCGTCCAAGCCAGGTTTGGCGACAACAATGCGTAGCGGTTGGGCCATGAACTGAGGAACAGGCGCCTCCCTATCAACACACCCCTTGGAGGGAACTTGAATCCGGGCTCAACCGCCGTTTTCACGGATTTACAAGAGCAACGCATAAGGGCGGCGTTTTCATCCATCCGAAGGGGGAAGTCCATGTCAAGTACAGAAGACCGTCTAAAAGACCTCAGAAATCGGAAGTCTCGCAGTGAGGCCGGAGGAGGTCAAGCGCGAGTCGAAGCCCAACACAATCGCGGAAAAATGACTGCTCGTGAGCGTCTTGAAATGCTTCTTGATGATGGAAGTTTTCAAGAAATCGATGCGTTGGTTGAACATCGGTGTCGTGATTTCAACATGGATAAGAACGTGATTCCAGGAGATGGAGTCGTTACCGGACACGGTACAATTAACGGTAGAGAAGTATTTGCTTTCGCTCAGGACTTTACTGTTTACGGAGGTTCCCTGGGTGAAATGCACGGGCTGAAAATCTGCAAAGTCCTTGATATGGCGCTCAAAACAGGACGACCGGTTATCGGAATGAACGATTCTGGCGGGGCGCGAATTCAAGAAGGGGTTGCTTCGCTTGGTTCGTATGCGGAAATTTTCTTCAGAAATGTTAGAGCATCCGGTGTGGTCCCACAGATCTCTGTAATCATGGGTCCGTGTGCAGGTGGTGCAGTGTATTCTCCAGCCATTACCGACTTTGTCATTATGGTTGACCAAACCGCTCACATGTTTATCACCGGGCCGGAAGTCATCAAAACAGTCACCAACGAAGTCGTGTCCTTTGAGGATCTCGGGGGCGCTTCTACCCACGGTTCAAAATCAGGCGTGTCTCACTTCACTGCCTCCGACGATGAAGATGCCATTGCCATGGCTCGGGACTTGTGTGACCTGCTGCCTCAAAATAACCTTGAGCGCCCGCCGATGAAGAAAACCAACGACTCAAGAGACCGTTTGTGCGATGCTCTCGACAGTATCATTCCCGAAGATTCTTCGAAACCCTACAATGTCGTTGATGTGATTACTGAAGTCCTCGACGACGGCGGATTCATGGAAGTTCAATCCGAATGGGCGCGGAACATCGTCATTGGATTTGGTCACCTGGACGGCAATACGGTTGGTATCGTTGCTAATCAGCCGCAAGTTTTGGCAGGATGTCTTGACATTGATGCGAGTGATAAAGCCGCTAGGTTTGTACGGTTCTGTGATGCATTTAACATTCCTATCCTCACCTTTGAGGACGTTCCAGGGTTCTTGCCGGGGACCAATCAAGAATGGGGTGGGATCATCCGTCACGGAGCAAAACTTCTCTATGCTTTTGCAGAAGCCACTGTTCCAAAATTGACGGTCATCCTCCGCAAAGCCTACGGCGGTGCATACGATGTTATGTCAAGCAAACATATTCGGGGAGACTACAACGTGGCTTGGCCCAGTGCAGAGTTGGCAGTGATGGGTGCTGATGGTGCTGTTGAAATTATTCACCGTCGCCGTATTGCTCATGCACGAAATCCCGAGCAAGAGCGAGAACGCTTGACTGAAGATTTCAAAGATACCTTTGCTAATCCATACAAGGCAGCAGCACTCGGTTACCTGGATGACGTCATTGAACCGAACCAAACACGTCAACGCCTATGCAGAGCACTTGCTATGCTCAAGGATAAAGAAGAACTTCGTCCTGCTCGTAAGCACGGAAATATTCCTTTGTGAGGTGAACGAATGGCTGGAAAGGATGACGAATTAAGAATGGCAGCCATCGCTGCCGTCCTTGCAGCTACTCGCCAACAAGGCGAAGACCCGGCTGAAGTAGCCCGCCGTCCAGGCAAGGCTTGGTCACAAGATCACCGACGAATGGTCACTGGTCGTTCTTCGCTTATGCATGCACGAAGTCAACGCTCACCATGGAGGTAATCACATGTCAGAATCACGAAAAGTCATTGTCAACGGAACAGAATATGTAGTTGAACTCGAGGGTGAGGGCACGTCTTGGAAGGCAACAGTGGAGGGTAAAACTTACGATATCGAAATGCCCGATGCCCCCCCTGCTCCCAAACAACGCCGTTCCGGCGGAGGAAAGAAGAAGAAGTCAGGGACAGTTTCTGCCAACATACCAGGTAAAGTGGTTACCGTAGAAGTTTCTGTAGGCGACGAAGTCACAGAAGGACAAGTTATTCTCATTCTTGAAGCCATGAAAATGCAAAATGAAATTCAAGCCCCAGTCACAGGAACAGTCATTTCGGTTCATTGTGATGAAGGGGAGGCTATTGAGGCAAATGTGCCTCTCGTTGTGATTGAGCCTGTCCCTGAGCCCGAAACAGAAGAATGATTCTTTTCGCTGGAACGAGGCAAGAGTTAATCAAGCATAGAAGGGGTGTCTTAGTTATGCCCAACAAACCCGTGTGTGATTTACCTGGATGCGGAGAAGAGGGGACGGTAGTTTCTCGGCTTTCGCCTGAAGGTTATCTCGTTGCAACGGGAAAGAAGGCGTACTCATTTCGTGAAGCCTACAGACGATTCCATTACTGTTCAGGGCATCATGATGAACTAATGGGAGGCGTTTGGTCTCGCGTTCGCAAGCCCGATGACAAAAAGGACGGCCATGTTGCTCCAACAGCAATTTGAGGACCTTGTCGTAGTAGTGCTGATATACTGCGCAGTTTTGGTCAAAACATGCGCCAGCCTACTCAATCCCAATCATCTCCCACTGGAGCCAGTCTACTTTCCTTGATGCTCATTTTTGGAATGTTGATGGGAGTTGTGGCCCCATCTGCTCAAGCCGTTGGTCCGAACCAAAATGACCTGAACTCCAGCGGTGACCTGCCGGATAATACTTCGGTCAGTGTCACCAACTACATTTTCTCCAGTACATTCAGTGGTAGCGGAGAATTGGATATTGGCGATGATAATGACTACTTGCGGGTTGCTTTGACTTCTACACAAGGCCTCTATGCGTCACTTTCCTTCCCAGCAACCACCACTTATGCCAACGGCACAACGGTGTCAAATGATTTCGACCTGGTCTTTTACGATGCGAACCAAACTTACATGGATGATTCTTTTATGAATAATCCCGAAACTCTCACTACCAACACCACCATCCCTCACGGAGGGATGGTCTACATCCAAATTGCGCGATATGCTGGAACTGGGACATGGAGCCTCTCTCTCTCCAAATTTACTGTTTCCACCAGTACCGGCGGCGGAGGCGGCGCCTCAGTGACGAACTGTACAGGAAATGCGAGCACGAACCCTGACATCCTAGAACCAAACGACACCACCGCCACAGCAACTTCTGCTTCCATGCTCCCCTTGTACTGCACCGGTCTTTCCATCGATTCAACAGCAGATGAAGATTATTTTGAAATTGACATGATTTCCGGCATTACATATTACGTCAACTTAACCTTCACTCATGCTAATGGGGATATTGATGGTGATTGGACGGATGCCAGTGGCTCATCTCTCTCGCTTGCTGGGTTTGGGTCTCTCGGATCTGGTTCTGATAACGAAGCAGCATCATTCACTGCTACCAGCAACTTCACTTCTTATCTCAAAATATACTTGTATCCCTTCGGCACTGGGACGGCAAATGTCTACGACATTGAACTTTCAACAGACCAACCCGGTGGCGGGCAAAGTTTCGAATCTGTTGATGTCACACTCATGAACACCACGAATGGTATGCTTTCTTTTTCCGGCCTCACTGCCAATATCACTTATAATTACAATTTCTCTGTTGGGCAGATGCTCCTTGACGATACCGAAAGCTGGGGCAATTCAACCACCGGTTCGTTTAACGCAACCAATACAACTCACAGCCTAAATTTCACCTACTCAGCACAGATGATTGAATCGCTTTTGATGGTTTCTTCTAGCCTTTTTGACGCTTCCAATTCTTCTCTTGATAGCGACACTGCAGAACTTTATATCGAAATGCTTCAGATTCAAGCCACCTCTTCTACAACAGGGGATATTGAACTGACCAATCTCACGATTGGGACCGATTATGAAGTAGGGTGGTACGTGATTGATTTCGTAGAGTGGGAAAGCAACTTCACAAACTCAAATGATGTCAATGCAGCCATTAATGCTTCAATGATCGACAGTGATACCTGGTATCTTACACCGTCGATGACCTCAATGAGTTACCAGATCAACTGGGCCGGTCCAACAACGATGAACGACCATCTTTTCCTGGCATTCATCTCACTGAATGGCTCGGCCATCAACCTTAGTGACAACACGAATATATCCGGTCTTCACTTTGAGGATTTCATTCCTCAACTGCCTGCTCTTGTCATTAATTCTTACTCGGCCAGTTCAACGTCTTCAACGAACAATGTCCGAGCCCAAGGTATGGATTTAGTGACGGGTGACAGTTACAAGTATCAATATCGTGTTGAGGATTCTGGAGGGGCAAACCTTGCAGTTTCAACTATGACTACGGTGACTGCGACTGCACAAAACATGTCCCTCCCTTACTTCAATTACACAACTCCGTCATCTTCTGGAATCTATTGTGTCTTCGCCGACCTCTATTCGTCTGCGAACGTCCAACTCATTGGAGATTCTGATTGTTTCACACTTACCTTAGATGATGATAACGACGGCGTTGCAAATGAACTGGATTTGTGTGCTAACACGACTGCAGGAGCAACCGTGGATCTCAATGGCTGTGCGTTGAATCAGAAGGACAGTGACGGAGATGGATACAACGACAGCATCGATGATTTCCCCTATGACTCTACTCAATATTCAGATATGGACGGGGACGGCTATGGTGATAATCCAAATGGAAATGCATCGGATGCATTCCCCTCAGACGGTTCACAGTGGAACGATGCAGATGGGGATGGCTACGGTGACAGTCCAACCGGAACAACTCCCGATGCTTTCCCAACAGACCCGACACAATGGTCTGATGCAGATGGAGATGGTTACGGAGATAATGCAAGTGGTAACAATCCCGATGAATGGCCTGCGGATTCAACACAATGGGAAGACATGGACGGAGACGGCTACGGTGACAATCCATCCGGAACCAACGGAGACGCCTTCCCGAATGATTCCTCTCAATGGTCGGACGCAGACGGTGACGGCTATGGAGACAACCCTGCCGGTACAACACCCGACGCTTTCCCTTCAGACAACACCCAATGGGAAGATGCAGACGGTGATGGTTTCGGCGATAATCCGACCGGGACAAACGGAGACCAGTTCCCTACAGATGCCACACAATGGTTTGATGAAGACGGTGATGGATATGGTGACAACCAAGCGGGAACCGACCCCGATGCGTTCCCTACCGACTCAACCCAATGGAGCGATGTTGATGGTGACGGCTATGGTGATAACGCAGCCGGACTGAACGGTGACGCTTTCCCTAACGAACCGAGCCAACATGCCGACCAAGATAACGACGGCTTTGGCGACAATCCAAACGGACTGAACGGTGACCAATGCCTTGGTACGCCTCCAGGACAAGCTGTGGATTCAAACGGATGCGCCGCTTCTCAACTCGATGCCGACTTGGACGGAGTTGACGACGCTGCTGATGCGTGCCCAGATACACCAGCCGGAGAGCAGGTAGACAATGTCGGCTGTTCCTCCAGTCAAGAAGACAGTGACAATGACATGGTGATGAATGCGTTTGATGCTTGCCCAAACACTCCACTCGGCTTCCAAGTTGACGCAGCGGGCTGTGCACTCAGCCAACTTGATACAGATTCCGATGAGATCACAGACGACCGAGATGATTGCCCTACGACAACCGCAGGTCTACCTGTTAACGGTGTTGGGTGTGCCGCAAACGAGCGTGATACAGATGGAGACAATGTCTACGATGCCAGCGACATTTGTGATTCCACTCCTTTGAATGAAATTGCTGATGCTCAAGGATGCGCTCCTTCACAAAAGGATTCGGACGGCGATGATGTATACGACGACGTTGATAATTGCCCCGGGACAGGGAATGATTTGACCGTGGATATGCTCGGTTGTGCTACCAATCAATTGGATGCAGATAATGACGGTATTTCAGATGCAAGCGATTCTTGCCCTGTGACTCCTGTTGGTGAGCAACCCGATTCAGAAGGCTGTTCTGCCTCACAGAAGGACGAAGACCTTGATGATATCATGAATAACATGGACCTCTGTCCTGACACTCCAGTGACCCAACCTGTTGACCTCGACGGATGTGCTGACCAACAAAAGGATGATGATAATGATGGAATCAAGAATCATCTTGACAATTGTCCAAACACACCGGTAGGTGAACTGATTGACGCGAGTGGTTGCGCACTGTTGCAGTTGGACTCGGATGGAGATGGAGTTAGCGACGCAGAAGACGCCTTCAAGTATGATTCAAATTTGTCAGTCGACACCGATGGTGATGGAGTTGCTGACAGTTTGGATGCGTACCCTGAGGATGGAACTCGGTCGGCCATAGAGGCTGTAGAATCTGGAAACGGAATGCTCTATGCAATCATCACGCTACTGGTTCTTGCTCTCCTCGGCGGAGGAGGATTTGTGTTCATGCGAAAGCCGGATGATGCTTCAGATATGTTTGAATCCAATCAGACTACAGATTCTGCTTCAGAACAGTTTGCAGCTCAAGAAGAAAAGTCACTCCCTTCAATTCATTCCACACCTGAGCAATGGGAGGAAAACGGTGTACACTGGTCCCGTGATGGGGAAGGAAATCTTTCCTACTTCGATGCAACCTCACAAGAATGGCTTCCTTACGAATCTTGAGGGGTCAAGGTGGGAGTTCCAAAAGAAGATGTTGTTGATGCAGCAGGTTCGGACGAACTCTACCTTGGATTTGTTTGGAATGGTTTTCGGCAATGGTTGACCTTGATTTCTTTTGTTAGTTTGGTTGTTATCAATCGTTTTGAGACTCCATTTGGAGGAATTAGTTTTCAAATTTCAATGTTCTTCATACTCCTCGTTATCGTTCTTAGTACGGGAAAAACATTTCATTTTGACACCAAAACAGATATCTTTCGTTATCATCAAACGTTTATGCTTCTGTCGTTATCATGGATTGAAGCTGGTCGGGTATCACACATGCGTGTTGCCAGATTCATCACAAAGGAAACCTATACCGAAGATGGTCGTAAAATGACTCACGAAGAACTTCACCTTCTGTTCAGTGAGGGAGAACCGTTCCATTTTGTGTCAATTTTAGGCCGATCTCATCTTGAACGAATTAAATCCAAAATCAATCGTTTCCTCTTTGTAAACCGTGTTCATGGTCTTGATTTAGAAACCGTCGATATGGCCGATGAACCATCAACTAACAACGAGGTCGATGTGAACAAGCAACCGTCACTTGGAGAGACTAAACCGGATGAAACCTCAGCGTTTTGGTGAAGATTCTAAGATTAACCAACGCAGGGGACAACTCTAAATCATCGTGAAACGGCCTTAGAATGCTGGTGCAAATGTCCGATGATGAATTCGCTGAATTTGAAGGTTTATGGCCCAAAATGCCAACAGAAGAAACCCCATCGGAACAGCCAGTCATTTCAGATACTTCGGCAAAAAGTAACCTCATGCCTGTTCTCGCAGTGGCAGGGCTGTTGTTGGTAACCATCACTTTGGGTGGTATCTATAGCCTGATTAGCGGGAGTGACATTAACCAAGACGATGTTGACGAAGACGGCATTTCTAATATCATGGATTCCTGTTACGATGGAGAACGAGATTGGACATCATCTCTTGATACCGATCATGATGGTGACGGTTGCCGCGATGCCTCAGAGGATGAAGATGATGATGATGATGGACTTCCAGATGTGAGTGATCATTGTGCTACAGGCGAACTTGACTGGCTACGTAATTTCAACACGGACCGTGATGTAGACGGTTGCCGAGATGCTTCTGAGGATGATGACGACGACAATGATGGTGTGAATGACCTCATGGACCTTTACCCGCTTGACCCGACCGAATGGGCAGATTCCGACGGTGATGGGACAGGGGATAATGCGGACCCATTTCCCAATGACGCTCTTGAATGGCAGGATTCCGACGGCGACGGGCACGGCGATAATTCTGACCTCTTTCCTACAAATCCACTTGAATGGGTTGATTTTGACCAAGACGGGCTAGGGGACAATACAGACCAAGACGATGATAACGATGGAGTTCTTGACACCTACGACATCAATGATTCTCGGGATTCTGCGATTTACATCCGTCTTGAACGGTTCAGCTTGTTGGATAATGTTGACCTCTTTGACAGCGTAGGAGAAATTTATTTTTGTACGAGCGTGAACAATATTTCTATCGGGTGTATGCCATCGTATATGTCCAATTATGTTGAGGTTGAGACTGGCACAGAAGTGCTTCTCAATGAAAATTATCACATCGACCTTGAAGAAAACTTGAGGTATCATTTTATTGAAATTACAGCCCATGACTCAGATGCCTTTTCTGATGATGTATTGGATCTCAATCCTCTTCCAAATGTTGAGGCAATCGAATTTACCTTTGACAGTTTGACAATGTTTGAAAATTTGAGTCTGCTGGGTAATGGCTCAGCTGATGGTGAGAAAGACGACGGTGTTTTGCAATTCTCAATTCAGCCCTTTGACAACCTGGTGAGCAACGTCCGAGATTACTACTGGGACTTTGATGGCGCTTACTACAGTCTTTCATGGGTGCTCAATTACAGTACTTATGCATCGTATAGAACGATGAATCACGCCATTGATTGGTCCAATGCTGTGACCTACGATGACATCATCCCTCAGTATGCAGCCTTTTCTACTCCCAACGAACCAGCAATCGGGGAACTGGCGTTAGAATTGCAATCCATGGCTCAAGAAAACGGGTATACCTCAAACAATGATGTTGCCCGATTTATACAGGCATTTGTGGGAGATATTCCTTATCTTTATGATTTGGACAGTTCTCAAGAACAAACAGAATACCCAAAATATCCAATTGAAATGTTGTGGGAAGAGGGAGGAGATTGTGAGGATGCAAGTGCGCTATACATCAGTTTAGTCGAACATCTTGGCTATGATGCTGCTCTTATGCTTGGAGATGTCAAATCAAACGCCGACGAAGAATGGGGAGGTCATGCTTGGGTTGTCATCGCCATGGAGAATTATTCAGGAGATGGGTACATGGGTGAAGGTGACAAATCCAATGTTATGTATTATTTCGTAGAAACTACAGGTCACTATGATGGTTCATCCGATATCGGAATCAATCCTTGGTACGATATGATGGACGAAGTATTCTACGACGTTGAGTAGGTCGTATCACGTAAGCACTTCAAGCAAACGATCTTGCTCTACAGCCATTCTTAGTTCCATGGCAATGCGGCGTCCGCTCGACATTGGTTTTCTCCATGTTGCATTCCCATAGGGGTGGCCTACGCTAACGTGAACGTTGGTACCGCCACCCAGACGAGGCGCAACATCGTAGATGTAGTAATTCATGTCCTTGTCAATACAGGTTTGAAGGCAAAACGGACCAACAATTCCTGGGTCGTAATGTTCTTTGCTTGCTTCGATGAATTTTTCTCCCAGTTCAAAGGCCTTCTCAAGGAGTGATTCTCGGATTGTAGCAGTGTTATGTCCAACCACTGTCATCTCTGGGATTTGTTGGTGAAGAGGCATGGTCATCTGTTGTGGTGCAGGGAGCCTGACATGTCCGTCAAGAGATGATTCGAAGCGCCAATCCACGCCCAAGAGTTCCAACCGTTCTCCTTTCTCAGCAAGAGGGCTGTAAAAGAAGTTCAAGTTGAATACAGGCCCAATGACATACCGTTCAATTCGTGCACCATCGAGGGACTCTTGGTCAATGACTCCTTCAGCAAGGAGTGCTGCTGATTTTTCTTGGTATTCTTTGTACGATGCACAAGTGAAGAATCCTCGTTCAAGCTTCTTCTGTGCGTGGTGAAGTTTGACGATGACCAGGCAATCAATGTCTTCCGGTGAAGGTATGGCTTCAGGGTATGGGAGTCCTGCCTTCTCTAAAATCCAGTAATAATCTTGTTCTTCAGTCCGCTCTTCCATTCGTAGCATGTTTCTTGAACCAAACATTGGGACTCTGAAATCATCTTCAATATCTGAGATTTTTGAATATGATGTGAACGATCGGTTAGGGATGTAAATGACGTTCCTTTTCCTCATCTCTGCTTGCATGCTGGGTTTCATAACGTCATTGAATTCGTTAAGGACAATGGCCTTGTCAACCATTCCTCTAACAACACGTCCTGATGAACTGCGGTGAGTTTTGAAGTAGTTTGCATAGGTTTTGTGTCGTCCTTCTTTGCAGTAGGCAACTGTCGGAAAGCCCTCTTCAATAGCCCCGTCACAAATGTCCAATGCAGAATGAGAGGCTGTCATACCGATCCGCAATTTTAGACGGTCATACTCTTCTACAATGCCAGCAATTTCGTCGTTCTGAATCATCAGGCTCACCTTGCTAAACTGATTGCTGTTAACGGGGGTCTTTGAGGTGTTCCCCATTTCATTCTTCAATCAAATCGCTGAAGTTGCATCAATTCTTCTGTTGAAAGTGTTTCACCAGAGAGCAACTTTGCCATCAAATCTTGAGTTTCATTGCTTGCAGTGGGGCGTTGGCCTTGTCCAGCACTTGCTCCTCGCATGGCTCGCAATATATCTTGAATTGAGTGGAGGCATCGGAGTGAGACAATGTACAAACTGTGTTCCTTGTCCGCCTCTTTCTTTGAAGTTCGCAGTCGTCGGTGAGCGGCTTCTGCTTTCTCTCGTTGGCGGTCAACTTCGGAGTTCCACTCGATCATCAAATCGTGAGCGCTCTGAGCAGCCTCTGCCGCTTCCTTAACAGCATTGTGAGCAGTATCCTGCTTGGTCATGGCCTCTCGTAGCGCTTCGTTTCCTTCAGTCTCGCCGCTTGCGGTCTGGGAGTCCTTTAGTTTACGACGCTTGGAGCTCAGTTCCTTCATTTTCTTGAAGTACTTCGTTTCGTTTTTGCCTTGGTGTTTTCCTTGTTCGAATTCACGCTCAAGTCGTTCCATGGTTCGAGTCAACGATTGAACAGTATCTGGGCGAATAGGTCGTCCACGCTTGTCCAATTGCGGGGGTGCTTCAGGTTGTGTACCCCGGATTGCGTCCTTCGCATCTCGGACCATCTGATTTGCATCTTCGCGCTCCTTTTTCTTGTCACGAACTCGCTCGTTCATGTTGTCTCTTAGTTCGCGTTGTTCACGTACTTGGACAATGAGTTCACGAACCTCGTTGTTAAGTTCGTTACGGGTTGAGGTAAATTCCTTGGTTTTCTCGTTCCAATCGTCTCGAATTTCGCGGTGATGCGTGGCCTTTTCGTCAACCATTTTTCGTCGCTCGTTCAGAAGATCTTTGAGTTCTGCCATTGTTCATCTCACCTGGTCGCAGAAGATTCCCATCTTCCCGCATCCACGGGGACTTTGCTCCCCCATTTAACCCTTCACGGACTGAATGACGCAGATGGGTTACTGACTAGGCCAAGTTATGCAGCGATTCATGGCATGTTTCTGCTGTTTGACGGACCTCACCGAGATTGGTTGAAGGTCCGCAGTGTACCGCAAGGTGGAGGCGTTCGCCACGGTGGAGGATGACCGAACCATGTTCCATGATGAATGTTAGGCGGTTTGATTTTGGAGAGGCATCCAATGCTGAAATCCAGCGGGACATTTGTCCGTCTTCATTTGTGGTGTCATCATTTGAACGATAAATGACAAAGCCATCGTTTTCAAACAGTGTGACGCTTTTTACTCCTGCAGTATCCACAAGCGGCATCATCGTTCGCTGGAGCATGATTAACCCAACAACCGCGAAGGCGAATAAGACTTTCACTCATCAATGTAGCGAAGAAGAGGCCCTCGCATCATGTATCCCATGCCGGATTGGTAGTATCCCTCAAGATGCTTACGAACGGTCATGCCGCGTCGTTCATAAAAACGCTGAGCACCTAGATTACTCGCTTTGACTTCCAATTGAACTTGCTTGTATCCCGCTCTGAGTGCCGCATCAACGAATCGGTTCCAGGCTTCAGTACCCAACCCTCTTTTTTGCTGTTCAGAATGGATGACAAATGCAGCAACCCTGACGATATCATCCATGAAAGGGGTTGCCCATAACAACCCGACAATGTGGCTCTCACCATTGGATGTTGTATCGGTGAGAATCAAATTCCCTTCCCAGTTAGGTATGGGTAAATGGCGCACAGTGGTATCGGAATAGCGTTCTCCAGTCTCGTTCAAAAAAAGAGTAAGAACCTGTTGACATGCAGCACTACTCATGTTTTTAGGCTCAATACCTTGGTTCCAAACAGGGGGCGGCACGGCTCTCATTCCTTCTTTGAGTTCTGCTTTCCTTGGCCCCTTTTACCTCTACGAACTTGATAATTCGAAGACTTATTCTTTCTTCGCTTGTTCCTTTGTTGAGAGGCCGTGTCGTCCTTGGAAGTGCCCATATTGAGAACTCCCCCGTGCTGGAGCAACGTGCTCAGGTCATCCATTGAAAGTGCCTCGCCAGAATTCATTTTTTTCTTGACTTCGCTGGGTTTTGGACCTCGATTTTGACGTTTCTCGCCCTTGTCCTTTCGGCGGGTTTTCTTACTTCCATTTTTAATCCGTATCCAGGACTCAAGCCGCCCTTTTTCTCGTCGAAGGGACTTTGTATTCTTGCGGTTTGAGCGAATCTTTCGTTTGACTTTCTTCTCAGATTTGTTGAGGTGTTTTATGTTGCCGTGGAGGGGTTTCTTGATGTAGTGAATTTCCCTATTCAGCCGGTCAACTTCTTTTCCAATCGGATACATCTCTTGAAGTTCAAAGAAGAGTGAAGCCAATTCTTGTTCCCGCTCAAGAAGTGGAATGTTCATAACGTCCAACTGCTCTGTAATCCGGCCAAATGTTTGCCGAAGTGTTTCAGAAATTTTTGGAGATGAGATGACGATCTTACTGACCAGTTCATCTCGCTTCAAAATCAGTTCGTCAAGTTGGGATTTGGATTCGCTGATTTCCGTAGATACCAGTTCATCATCTTCGATTGCCCCCTCGGGCGGCGTATCCCGCTTTCCTAATGCAAATTGGATGGCTTGGCCTATGGAGCGGCGTTGAGAACTCAACCTTACTCCATCTTCCTCTGACCTTGTGAGTTGGTCAATGGTTTCTTGATGGAGAGCGTTAATCCTATCCATCGGTAAGTTTCGTAAATCCTCAAAGAGGTCAAATTGCTGAATCTCAGTAGTCGCTTCTTTTTTGCTGAGTTCAGCCCAAGGCGCGCCATTGAGCATGCCAACCCATGCCTTCAACACTTCTTCTCGGATGGTTAGGTAGCCCGATGGCCTCAGCACTCGGCTCAGGTCATGATTAAGCGAAAACGGGTCCTCTATTGGCATGCTATGCTCTCCGAGCCTACGGTCAAGGTGGTCCGGTACCAATGTCCATGCATCAGGTTCCCCTTCTTCCCAACTTTTTTCGATTCGGGGAACGGTGCCTCCATTTCGGATTGAAACGACATCATGCTCAAACGGCCAATCAAATACCATACGCTTGATAAACGAAACAAAGCAGGATGCATGGTCCAAGGTTGGCTCCCAAGGCGATGGAGGTTCAGAGTGAAACCCTACGTTGTAATCATCATCGAGCTTGAGGATATTTGGAATAGCATCGTTCTGCAGATTTGGGAGTTTAATATGCGGGTCAGTCTGCATGCTTCCAATGGCAAGAAGAGTCCACGCATACGATGATAGTGTGCCCATGAATGCTTGGTTAATCGCTCTTGAGGATGCCCAGTACTTTATGGAAAGCACACCGTTCCTCACCATGGGATGTGTGTCGGCATAAGCACGAATAAGTTCAGTATTGTACAATGCAAGTTCATTGTTGACAGAGATATCAATAGGAAGTCCAGTTTCTGGGTCTTTGAATTTAATGATCGGCACTTTCGCTCGACCAATCACTTCGATTTCAGTCATTTCTAAACTGCTCAAGATGTTTCGAACTTTATTCAATATTTTACGAGGTGACGGAGCATCAACGACCAAGCATAAGTCCAAATCTCCGACGCCTAATGACGTACGTGACTGTGTTGATCCAAAGGCATGAAGTTGACTTCCGTTGAGTTTTCTCTCAATATTCCGCTTCAGATGTTGATAGATTCGGTCCCTGGCCTTTGTCTCTTGTTGACTCATCCGAGAGGTGCTTATGGAGGCCTTTATCTCATCAGATAGCCCTTTCAAGTAGTCTTGGTCAATGGAATTGATGTCTCCAAGTTCCAGTGTTCCCAGTTGGTGTGAATGCAACAAAGGCCACTGTTTCTGCTGTGCGGCAGAAAATCCAGTATGAGGGCAAATCTCACGACTCATGTTGAGCCCCTCCGTTTGTCTTCTTTTGTCGTGCAAGAGCATAACTGGACGCTCCTCCTTCTTTCACTCGTCGGGCATCACTGAGCAAATGGTCAAATCCCTGTTCCAGGACTAATTCCCAATACTCTATGGAGCGTTGACAGTCGTTCAACGCCATGGTGAGTCGCTTGGTTCGTGAGTCACTTCTTCGTCGGAACAACTCATTCTCAAGGTATTCATGTTCTGACTTTTCGGCATTTTCAATGAACTGTTCACGTTGAGCGAGAAGTTCTTGATACTCGGAAGTACCCTCGTCAAGGGACTTGAGTTGGTTTGAGAAGGCTTCAAGCTCAGATTTTTGGAGGTCCCTTCGTTGTTTTGCATCTCGGGCTAATGCTTCAGCAGTTTCCTTCTCATCTTTGCGTGCGTTGAGTTGCTTTGGAATCATTTCGGCAAGCCTTTCCCTTCGGTGAAGGATGGCCCGAATCAACACTTCGGGCGCGACTTCCAGCAAACGCTCGTCCTGCATTGAATGTGGGGGGTCGTTCAATGTTGAATAAAGATGCCCTCACAACATCTTTCGGCGTGAAGGTGAAGAACCCCTTCAAACAACCACCACCATGGCCGGGGGCGATGTGGCAGTGAAGAGGCGAGTTCCCCTCCTCATCGTTGCACTCTTTCTTGTCTCCCTTACCCCATCAGCACACGCCGTTGCCGGGGCAGGTGTCATGGACGTCAACAGTTTTGGGCTAACGGATTTCGAAACATTTTCATCTGCAAATCACTCGTTCACAGTAGAGGTTCACGAAACTGATGGAGGTCCTTCCGAGGTAGACCTCAATGTAACAGTGACCACATTAGAGGGAGTTATTCTTCAAACCCTTCCAAGTCAAAGCCTGAGTCTTACCTCCTTCGAGCAGCAGAATGTGACAGTATTTTTGACTTCAATGGAATTTGGCTACAGTCTGGTCCACGTTGAATTAAGTGGAGAGATTGGGGTGGAAACAGGTACGCAATCCGTAAATCTAACTCGCACCGTCCAGCGGCTAAGACCTCTTTCAGTTGGTCTAGGTGCCCCTGGAAGTTTGCTTTCTCAAGGTGTTGATTCCTTAGGCATCCCAACGGGGAACCTCTCAGTCCACGATGGGGATTTTATTCAACTCCAATTGCCGGTCATCAACCAAGGCGATGTGAATTGGTCTGGCTCGGTTGATGTTCACATTGAAAATGGTGGGCAAAATGAATCTGTTCTCATTCAGGGCATGACTGTGGAAGCCATGTCTTCGTCATATGCTACCGCAAACTCATCGCTAAGAATGGTCGAGGGTGCTATGAGTTGGTCATTCTCTCTGAACGGGACGTTGGGTGAACCTCAGGAATCTCACATTCAAAACGGTAGCATGATGATTCTACCGCCACCTCTTCCAATCCTTACAACATCTCTTTCTTCAAACGCTGGGGAAATTAATGCTGGCGAGGACTTGATCTTCGAGCTCAATGTTACCAACTCAGGGGATGTAGATTTTGCTGGAAACATACAGTGCAGTTCCCCGAGTCAAATCCTGCTGAATACCTCATCGGCAGTCCCATCGGGCACGTCCCTTCTTTGGCAGTTTAACATGACTGCAAAGCCGGTTACGATTGAGTGTGTTCTCCAAGACGGTAGGATCTCGGCCTCCTCAACACTTCCCCATGAACTCACCGTGGAAATGGAATCTGCGTCTTTTGCTTCGGCGGGTTCCACAACACCATCTCTAACAGGGGGTCCTTGGCATCAAGGGGATGCACTACGTGCGAACATGCTTATTCGAAACGTAGGTGACCTTGAAGGTAGAGTGCGAATGGTTTTGATCGACCAGAATGCTGTGGCGGGAACTCAACCATCTGCTGGCGAATGGGTTGTTTTAGATTCTGGAGAGGCCGGTGAAGTTTCATCGAGTTTCCCCTTCCTTCAATCAGGGGAGCATTCACTGCAATGGTCCTTAGAGAGTGATGATGGTAGCCTAGAGGGCGTTTATGGAGGAGATTTCACCCTGCCAGTTAACGAACAGCAATCCATTGGACTGGGCATTGACGACATCACTTGGACACAAGAATCCGGAGTTAGTTTCGAAATTAGCTTCGATTTGGATGAGGGTAAACCCCGTGATGTGCAGGTCCAGTTAGGATATGAAACTGCTGAGGCTACAGTGTATCTCTACGAATACACTCGTACGTTGGAACAAGGAACGCACACTGAATCCTTTACATTTGGTCACATTACGGCTGAAAAAATCGTTCTAAAGGTATCTTCAACAGATTGGACAATCGGTCCCGGTGCCCTTTCAACAACGGCATCCTTACCTTCGGAACGAACAAATTTCTGGATTGAGCTTGACCCGATTCCCTCTCCGATCCTCCCAACGCAAGGGGACTCAGCCACAATACGATTGACCCTCTGGCAATCCGGTCCGACCTCTTCAAGTGTTGGGGATGTTATTTTGAAGGACGCGTATGATGAAATTCTCGCCACCGTAACTTCTCCCTCTTGGGGGACATCACAATCATCAGAAATGGAAATTGACTTGGTATGGCCCAAGGGCTCAAATGTGGTCATACATGCCGTTTGGTCTATCGATGGAGAACTTGTTACCGTTCAGGAATCCTTTGTTTCGGGAGACTCTCCTACCGAAGAATCCGATTCTCTACCCTGGGGTGCAGTGGTTTGGGGAATCGTCGCAGGAACAGTGATTGCTCTTGCATTAAGACTACGAATAAACCGTGAAGAATCTCCGACTGAAACGGACACCTCTTCTGCATCAACAAAACCTTCCACGTCCACCAGTTCTCGCAACGAACAAGAAAAGGTGGAAGTCCAATGTCCGAAATGTGACCGCCGGCTTCGTGTCCCATCTGATTATTCTGGCTCAGTTGGGTGCCCAGACTGCTCAAATAAATTTACAGTCAAAGGAAATGTTGAGTCAGAAGTGGAGGAAGAACGCCCTGAACCAACGCCAGCAAAGTCCGTTTCGGAACCTTCCAAGCCACAGGCCCCTAAGGATGGAAAGGTCGAAATTTCATGTCCAGATTGCGCTCAAACACTTCGGATCCCGAGTTCATATGAAGGTTCAGTACGTTGTCCCGCCTGTACCAAAGTTTTCAAAGCAAAGGACCGTAAGTAACAATCACAGGAGGCATGAATATGGTCGGTCATTTTCAAGAGTTTGAGGATGAATACTTGGAAACCATGTATGAGTTTTACGAACATGACCCGCTTCAACGGGTCCGGACAGGAGACCTTGCCTCTCGTCTCGGTGTCGCACCTGCTTCCGCTACTGAAATGATTCAACGACTCGCAGCCCGTGGATATTTGGAATATATTCCTTACAAAGGGGCGAGTTTAACCGAATCTGGACTGGTCCACGGTCAAAAAATGAAACGAAGGCACCGTCTTGCCGAGGTCCTGCTTGAACTCCTTCCATATGAGGGGAATGCTCACGAAACAGCCTGTCGCCTTGAGCATGCGATTGATGACGACCTTGAAGTTGCGCTTTCGCGGTTGATGGGCGGCGTAATGGTTGACCCCAGTGGCCGGCCCATTCCAGTCCCTACTAAAGATATAGAAGAGAGGCTAGCACTCCATTCAACCTCATTATCTCTTGACTTATTAAGAGAAAATCAAACCGGTTTAGTATTGGCTTTTCTGCTTCCTAAAAATATCATTACAGGTTTTGAATCAAATGGTTTCACCGTTGGTTCAACGGTCGTCCGCAACGGTGAGGGTCAATTGATTGTTGATGGGAAACAACTGATGCTCTCGGAAGAATGGTCAAAAGCGATATTTGTTCAGTTATCAATAGAATAGGTGTGAACACTTTAGAGTAGGGATTACTCAACCCAACTCATGGCAGAGGATGGAGAAGACGCTCTTGCCCCGGTCGAAACCGAAGAGGAGCCATCTTCAAAGGGCCGCTTTGGCTTCCGTCCAGCTGAATCAATCATCCACGCTATCGATCGCCAAATCGTAAGTTCAGGATTGCGTCTGATTATGTTCCTACCTGCTTTTGCAACGTTTACATACTTTGCAACATGGGCATTTTCCCAAGAATCGCCATCCTGGTGGGCGGAGAACATCGAGCCAAATCTAGGTATGACCTTTTCAACTGCAATGGCGAGCCTTTCATTTGTCGTCGTTCTTGGTTTTATCCTTGCCGTAGGCTTCCACCGCTATCGTGTTGGGATATCTTTACTTGAATTTCACAAGCAAGTAGATGCTTCAAACAACGAACATCGTTCCGTACAATCACTGCATGGATATGACGGACTACTGTATCAACTTGAAAGTTCGATGTCACATCACACCCGTTCGTTGATTTTTGCAATCTCTTCTGCTGTTATGCTTCTGATGGTGCTTTACTTTGAGAGCGCATCGCTTTATGGAACGCTCTTCCTTCTAGCCTCTACCGCTTTCCTGATACTATCTGTAGGTCAGCACTTACCGACTCGGTCTACTCCGTTTAACATGGTTGACCGAACTGGTCTTCTTTCTGCATATTCACCTCCAGTACACCCTTCTACATTGAACATGGTATTCAATGACCTTTTGAAGACCCACATGGACCCACTTCTACGTTCCCAATACGATGACTACATCAAAGAAATTGAAACGGGGTTCAAGGGGAATATCAATTCACATTTTGCCCATGAAAAGTTTCTCATGACCCTCTATCGGCACGCAACGGGCCTGGACAGAAAAACCCTCGAATCCGAACTGAGTGAAATCCTCAACAAAAAGGGAATGGATTTCGTCTTTTCACATCCAGTGTTCACCTTAGAAACATGGCTCGTTCTCATCGGAATTATCTCTCAAACCTGCCCGGCCTTCTTCAGGATGGTAGACCGATTGAAACAGGATCTTGAATCAGGACGCTCCCCGGCTATGAAGGACCTCATTTTTGAAGTGGACATGGAAAACGTCGTCACAGAAAAGGCGAATCTCTTCACTCTATTCCATAATTTGTCCAATGAAACACGAACAGTGGTGTTTCGCATTCAAACCCCGAATTTCCTACCAAAAGATTTGGCGCTGACTTACCGTCTTGAACCTGGTCAGAAGTATTGGTGGTCAAGTGAGGCTTTACCGCTCGCCGCAAAAGGGAACGAAGATGTCTTGGGGAAGATGTCGGGATTGCTCAAAGATAGCACTGTTTCATGGCAAACTCTCATTCCGATTACTCACGGAGACGCTACTGTCTCGGTCCGGTTGGAGGAAACCAATGGTGAATTGTTGCTTGGCCGACAAATCAACGTGCGTGTTCGGTCGGAATTCCGTCAATGGTTGCGTACAACAGGCTCATTCGTTGCCTACATCTTTGGTGGATTTGGCCTATTTGCCTCGTTTTTCCTGTTCATCTACAACATCTTTGGCGGTCCGTTTTGACCCCAATGAATTGTTCTATCAATCCATAGGCTTGAAATGCACAACCAAGTGGTCAGTGCATGCGCGGGCAGAGAGATGATGGGCAACCCAACCCTGATGCAGAACTTCTTGACCAACTCCAGTCGATGGAGGGCAAGGTCCGCAAGATGCGTGAGAATCGCAATTCTCAACGTGAACAGGGTAAGGCTGTCGCACAAAAGAGGAACGCTGTTCAGGAACAATATCGCGAGCACAAGAAGAAGCTTGATCTGATGAAAGCCGAACTTGATGCAATTCACGCAGAACGCAATCTGCACAAAGCAAAGCGAGATACCATCCAAGCCCAACTCAGAGAATTGATTGGTCAAGCAAAAGGTCGTAGAAATGAGAAAGGAGACAAGAAATCTGCAACTGCAGAATACTCCCAACTGATGAGCGAAATTAACTCCCTTGAAGAAAAATTCCAAACCACTTCCTCCAGCACCAAAAAAGAGAAGGAAACCATGGAGCGAATCAAGCGAATGAAGCGCCGAGTTGGGGAATTGGAACCAGAAGTCGTTAAGTTTGAGATGGTCAGTGTAGACCTTTCAAACCTTGATGAGGCCATCAAGACCTTGAAATCAGAAGCTGACGATGCTCACAAAATGTTTGTTGAAGCATTGAAGCGGGCCGATGCCAAGTGGGCGGAGTACAAAGAAGGCCTTGACCACCGGAATTTCCTCAAAGCTGAAGGCGACCGGCACCACCTTGAGTCAGTAGAGTTCCATGAAAAGGCGAACACCATCCACGCCAAAATTGAGGAACTTATGGTCGATGTCAACAAAGCTCGTGACCAACTCAACCTCGCTGTAGAAGAACGTAAATCTTGGATTTCCGAACACAATAATGCAGTCAAGGCAGAGATGAAGACAGGTGCTGAATCCGATGAAGTCGCAGAAAGCCTCGTTCAATCTTTGTTGAAAGATGGTGAGTTGATGTTTGGCGGTTTGGGTAAGAACGACACTGCATCTTCCTCGACTCGTACTTCTCCCTCTTCAAAGAAGAAGAACATGCGCCGTCTTGGTCCTATACGCCGCCGCTGAGGTGCTCCACAGATGCTTGGAATCATTATGGCCGGTGGCCAAGGCTCACGACTGAGACCTCTCACGCTCACACGACCAAAACCCATGGTTGAAGTCCTTGGGCGACCGGTTATTGATTTCGTTAAAGATGCAATGTTAGATGCAGGGATCAGCGAAATTATTGTTACAACTGGGTACCGTGGAGAGCAACTTGAATCCCATGTGACGTCCTGGAAGGAAGATACTATTGGTTCACTTCAAGCCTCAGTAAATCAAGAAGCAACTCCGATGGGGACTGCTGGGAGCGTTGGGCTTCTTCGTGGCAAAATTGAGGCAACATGTGTTGTTGGTTCTGGAGATTCAGTCGCCTCATTTGACATTAAGCGTCTTCTTCAGCAACATCGTGACAACGGGGCAAAAGTCACAATGGCACTGTGGGAGGTTGACAATCCGTCCGAATTTGGAATCGTAGGTCTCTCAACATCAAAGGAAGGGGATGTTGATGGCTCTTTGAGGTCGGGCTTTATCCGCCGTTTCAAAGAAAAGCCTGCTCCTCATGAAGCATTTAGTAACGTGATTAACGCAGGCCTTTACATCATCGAGCCAGAAGTCATTGACTTGATTCCTGAAGGCGAAAAATTTGATTTCAGCAAGCAATTGTTCCCCCTTGTATTGGAAATGGGTTGGCCAATGTATGCTGAAACAATCAACGGTGTTTGGTTTGATGTTGGTCACCCAAAAGAATTGCTAAGAGCTCAAGAAACTTTACTCAAACAGTACGACACCCTTCCATTCTCATTACCCGAGGGCTCATGGGTTGGAGACGATGGTTTTGAGTTTGCAGGAGCGACTGTAGACGGCGTTACTACCTCCTCCGTCATCTCTGAATCATGCACGATTGAGACCTCAGCTACAGTGACTTCCTCGCTCTTAATGAAAGGATGTCATATCGGAGAAGGTGCTACGATTGTTGATTCGATTCTTGGGCAACATGTCCGTGTTGAATCAGGAGCATCTATCACAAATTGCGTGGTAGGTGACGGTCAAATCATTTCTACAGGCGACTCGGTAGATTCGGTACTTTTACCACCGCCGGAATAACACTTGCCGGCATAGCCCATAAATAGGACGCGACCGGCCCGTTGCATGTTTCATATGTCCAAAGCCACTGAACCTGTACGAAGTTACGACCGCACATGGGAAGAAATTGAAACCATGCTTGACAAAGCAACTGTCAAGATGATTCAATGGAAGGAGTGGTATGAAGAATGCAAATCCAACAAGGACAAAGAGGGAATGAAAGAATCTGCCCGAAATCACAAAGCATTGCAAGGTGTTGTAAAGACCCTCAAGTGGACGCTCGGTGAAGAGGGCGTTTCTGACCCGTTGAACTGAATTACCAACCGCGTTGGTCCATTCGGACTTCGAGAGTTTCCAGCTCGTCGCCCTTCATTGGTTCTCCAGCCATCATTGCCATTGCTTCAGCAACTTTGCTTGCATCATCGTAGTGAGCAGTAGCCATAACGATTGCATCGGCCATGGTCTTTGGATCCGTGGACTTGAAAATTCCTGAGCCAACGAAGATACCGTCCATTCCCATTCGCATCATGAGTGATGCATCTGCTGGAGTTGCGATGCCGCCTGCTGAAAACGTGACAACGGGTAGCCGACCAAGTCGGTTTACGTCATCAAGTACGCTGCGAATCCCATCGTGCATGGTGGAGTCGATTGGTCCGAATGGGGTGACATTGTGAGTTCCGGGTAGTGTTGAATGGTCTGAAAGTACCCTGTAGCGCTCCATGATCATTTCCGTGGCCAGGTCAAGTCCTTTATCGTCCAGTGTTTGTATCTGGCGGATTTCTTGGTCGATAAGGCGAGCATGTGTTACTGCAGCAACTACGTTTCCTGTCCCTGCTTCTCCTTTGGTTCGGATCATTGCTGCTCCTTCCCAAATCCTGCGGGTCGCTTCTCCTAGTCCTGTTGCTCCACAAACGAATGGAATTTCATAATCCTGCTTATTGATGTGAAAGTAGGGGTCTGCCGGTGTCAAGACTTCACTCTCGTCAACCATGTCGACTCCCATTGCTTCCAAGATGCGTGCTTCTCCTTCATGACCGATGCGAGATTTTGCCATGACGGGGATTGACGTGCAGTCCAAAATCCCTTGAATCATGTCTGGGTGACTCATACGGGCCACGCCTCCTGCCTTGCGAATGTCTGCTGGGACTCGCTCAAGAGCCATAACAGCCACAGCGCCAGAATCTTCGGCAACAGCGGCTTGTTCCGCATCGACGACGTCCATAATGACACCACCTTGTTGCATGCGGGCGAACCCACGCTTGAGCAATTCGCTTCCTTGACGGAGAGTTGAGAAATCTGTTTTCATTTTAGACACACCTTATTGATGACGACGACCTTTATGACGCTTGGTTATACTCCGTACGGAGAGAATCTTCAATCTGCGAGGACGGGTGAGTCCCCTTCAGCGATTTCAGCGTCGATGGATTCCTCAGCGTTTCGGTCAATCCAAGCCTCTTCTCCGTCTGGGACATCGGTGTCGGCAAAGATAGCATCGACAGGACATTCAGGGATACATGCGCCGCAGTCAATGCATTCATCTGGGTCAATGACCAAATATGTCTCGGCTTCTCTAAAGGCTTCAACGGGGCAAACAGCAACGCATTCCTGATATTTGTGATCGACGCAGGGGGATGTGACAACGTGTGGCATGGGTATTCCTCATTCACCCCACAGGGGGTGCGTACTTAATTTCTTGTAAAGTTTTGACATTCTTTTGAATCCAAGAATTTGTGAAATTAAGCTATTGGTTCATTTCGATCCATTGATGTCCGTAATGATTCCACTGCTCAAGGGTCCAACCCTCCGGTAAGCCCGTGGCTGGAATCGGTGGGGGCGTATTCAAATCTGGAATTTCAAGAGGTGGTAGTGCTTTTTCCACAAGGCTTGCTTGTGCGAGGCCGAGATTGGTGTCATTCATGTGCATGAATTCAGAAGAAGCGAGGTTCTTTTTTGAGCGTCCAGTCAATCCAATGTAGATCAGCATCCACATCCCCAAAAGGATAAGAACATAGCCCAATGCTGAATTCATGCTCACTTCGGACAACATACCAGACTGATTTGGTTGCTTAGAATCATCCTTTTGTTCATTGATACTAGCGTTGGATGAAGTGTTGCCGTCGTTGTTGGTCGAAGCAATGGTTCCAAGCGGTGTTGAATCACAACCATTGGGGATTCCATCTTCATCGGTATCAACAGAATCATCTTCTCCAGGACATTTGTCATTGGCGTTGGGTGTTCCATCGGCATCGGTGTCAATTATGCTATCGCATCCATCAACGAGGCCATCGTTATCCTCGTCGATTCCGTCATCAAAGCCCTGACAGCGGTCTTCAGCATCAATGACTCCATCTGCGTCGGAATCTACGAATGTGTCACAAGCATCAGGAGTGCCATCTTGGTCCAAGTCGAGCAAGTCGTCACCAATCCAACATTGGTCATACGGGTCCTTGACACCATCACCGTCACCATCGTCAACACATCCATTTCCGTCTCTATCCCACTTCCAAGCCGATTCCTCCGGGCAACCATCAGTCCATGATTCAAGGTAGGGACCAGGAGTAAGGTTTTTGTCAATTAGGCCCGGATGAGACGCCTCATATCGGTATCCTTTGAACAGCATATTTGCTGTAGTCCCAGCAAGGTTTCCAGGGGGCAATTCAAGGCCTTGTTGAAACGAACCGGTGGTTCCGATTGGATTTGTATAGGACCACACAACTTCCCCGCTAGGTGATACTTCGGAGAGGGTGCCAAGAGTCCCCACCGTTACCAATACATTGCCGTTTGATAGTCCCTGGGCTCCAGAAACAACAGATGCATACAATCCTTCTTGACTCCATGTCCATGATGGTAAGAGTGGACCGTATGTGCCGTTTTCAAGGATTGAATAAGTTCCGTTCTCATGTGTTGGACTCAATATTTCTACCGTTGAGTATGGACTTGACCGCCCAGCCCCGTTGTTGAATAGGATGATGCTTCCTTCATCGGGATGCCCTTCTCCAATCCATTGGACATCATGCTGACCAAACAATTGTTGGTTGCTTGACAAGCCTTTACCGTAGACCTGAGGGTTTCCCCATCTGTAGAGGAAATCTCCTCCCTTGCCGTAAATACCTCCAGTATGCCCTGCTGCTTCTTCAGTTGTCGTGCTGTGGTCAATGATGTAAAATTCATCCATCCCTCTGCATGAAATCATTATTTGGTCCAATTCGGCATTGTAGTCAATGCTGTTACAATGCATCCAATCGGCCCTTCCTGCTTGGTTTCCCGACTGAGTGACGTAGTTGATGTTGAGCAACTCCGGGTGTTCCTCAACCGTGCCGTAATTGTCCTTGGTTGGGTCGTAATTTTGGATGAGATGGTCCCATGCATGCCACTGCCAAACAATGTTTGCATCATCTGAACCGACGGGTTCGATTTCAATAATCTGGTCAGGCCAAATATTTCCTTGACCACCAGGAGAGTCGCTTGCTATGTCTGGATTCCTTCCTGCTTGCAACGCCTCTTGTTCGCTTCTGTCTTCCCAAGCAATTGCGAGAATATTGCCGTTCGGTAATGGTTCAATGTCATGATGGGTGATCGCAGTTGAGGATGAATACTCCCAAGACCACATGAGCGTGCCATCCCATGCAATTCTCTCTAACTTTCCACCTATGCCTCCACCGCTGAAATTACCAGTGGACTCGTTACCAATGTTACCGGTCCTCAAGAGACTTCCATCGTCAAGCATGTATGCTGATGCACCCGGGCGATGACCACCTGGGGACTCCCATGAGTTGATTTCACGTCCTTCCTCATCAATGAGGTAAGATGTGTTGGATGGGAATGGTGAAAACAATGTGAATCCACCGTGTGACTCGTTGGTACATGAAACTAAACCGACGGTCCAATGTTCTCGTTGAGCATTGCACTTGGGGGCGTCATTGATTGGAACTGATTGTTCATCGGATGCTTGTGCTTGAACAAAGGCTACCGAGGTCAACATCAAAGCAGTAAGTACCATTGCCTTCAGAAAGGAAGTAGAAATGCAATCACTTCCCTTCAATGAGATTCTCATCCCCGTGGGGTGTAGGCGGTTGTTCTGATGCACGAGCGATAATGGAATCAAATTCTGTTCGGATGGTCTGGCCAGGATAGACTTCAATCTTGATTTGCCCTTTGATGGTATCTGGCTTTGAAGCGTCAGAGAGGATTACTTTGCCACCGATAAGGGCGTTCAAGTCTACTCTAAAATGAAGTGTATTGCTTTCATCCATTCGTGTTTCAAACTCCTTGGATAGGAGCGCTAAGTTCTCCGAGCCAAGTCGAGCAAAGGACTCAAGTGCGGCAGATTTTTTCTTACAAAATGCAGTAATCATATGTATTTCAGACCCGTAGTGTGACGTTGTACGTTCAACATCAACCCATGACTCATCTCCTACGAGCCAAGCTACTGCGTCAGCCACGGCATCAACATTGGCTACGGCGGCAGCCGTTGCTCTCCACGTGATATGATGCAGGCCCACATCTCGCGGGTAACCTTGGGGCACATGAGGTTACCGAATCTACGTCCAAATCCTACAATCCCTTGGACGCACTGAGAATGTGACGATGAGGCTCCTTCAAATAGGGGAGGTTAGTGGGCGGAGTGCAAGTGGGGTAGCCCCCGCAATACACGAACCGAGTTGAACAATATGGCAAAGAAAATCAGTGCAAAGGCACGTGCAGCAGCACGTAAGCAACGTGACAAGTGGAAGACAAAGCGATGGTACACCATCCGAGCACCTCGACACCCCTGGGATTTCAAGCGTATTGGCGAAACAATCGGTGAATCTGATGAGCATATCATCGGTCGTGTTTACGAAATGACTCAACAAGAATTTGGCGGAGATTTCTCCAAGATGCACGTTATCCTACGGTTCCGAGTTACGGAATGCGTTGGTCAAGATGCATTGACGACATTCATCGGCCACCACCACCAAACAGACCACATCCGTCGTCAGATTCGCCGATACCGTGGAAAGGTAGACGATGTTGTTGACGTCGTGACCACAGATGGTTACCTGGTTCGAATGAAGCCATTGATCATCACACAGCAGCGTGTTCAAACTTCAGTGAAGCAAGACATGCGTACCAAAACTCGTGAAATCATCATCGCCTTTGCTGCTAAGAATACCTATGCATCCCTACAGGATGCAATTCTTGATGGTTCATTGGAAGAGGAAATCCGAAAGGGTGTCAAACCAATTTATCCAGTCCGCTCAGTCGCCATCCGTAAGAGCCAACTCTTGCAAGATGGTGTCGTTACCACATCCGGACCAACTCTTGACGAGATTCACGCACAAGAAGCACGTGATGATGCAGAATTCAAGGCCAAGAAGGCTGCTGCTCTCGCTGCTGCTATGGCTGACGAAGGGGACGAGGAATCTGGCGAAGAAGCAGAAAGCGACGAAGTTGTTGAAGATGCTCCTAAGGAAGCAGCACCTGTTGCTGCCCCAGAAGAAGCTGTTGAAGAAGCCACAGTTGTCGAAGAAAAGGACGAAGCAGACGCTCCAGCCTATGACAAGATGACCGTTGCCGAACTCAAAGAACTTCTCAAGGCTGCTGGGAAACCAGTTTCTGGAAAGAAGGCTGACCTTATCACACGTCTCTCTGAATGAGCATTAACCTCGCAAGAGGTTACCGGTGGTCTTTTTGATTGAGTTAGCATGGCGTAGGCCATGGGCAACAGAACCTCAACGCTTCTGTTGTTCATCATTTTAATCCTTCCAGGTTGTACAACAGGCGGGATTGTTTCGACTTCAACAATTGAAGAATCCCTCCCCGAAGGCATCGCATGTAACGGGCAAGTAGAATTATGTTCGAGAAGTTATGACGACGTGACCTTCCCAGAAACACATAATTCGTTCGCAACACATGAAGACGGAATTCTATACCCCGCAAGCAACCATCAAACCGGTCTTGCTGCGCAGTGGGATGCAGGCATTCGTGCATTCATGATTGACACGCATTATGAAAATCTTAACGATGAAAGCCAAGGAAACGTCCGTCTGTGCCACGGAGATGATGACCGCGGCGCTAGTCCTTGCATCTACGGAAGTATTGATGCAATTGCATGGTTGTCTGCGCTAGCAGCACTCATGGATAATTCGCCTCACGATGTCGTTACGTTATTGGTTGAAAATTATGTTCAACCAGAGCATCTTGCAAATGTATTCTCCGAATCTGGATTGGATGAGCGTACATTTGTCCATGACATGAATTCTCCCTGGCCAACACTTGAACAGATGATTGTTTCAGAGACCCCGCTTGTCGTTTTTTGGGAACAATCCGGTGACCCTAATTATCCCTGGATTCACGACTTTTTAACACACAGTTGGACAACAAATTTCGCCGAAGAAAATCCTGAAGACATGAATTGTGACCCCCTGCGTGGAGACCCGGACCAATCTGTGTATCACATGAATAACTGGCTGAGGGGCCCTCTTGGGTTGTCTGACCCAAGCCGAGGAGATCAAGCGAATGACCCCAGTTTCCTTATTGAGCGAGCTCAAGAATGCTGGCAATTGCACGGCAAGCGCCCTACATTTGTCGCAGTTGATTGGTGGGAAGACGGGGATGTCATGTCTGCGGTCCAAGCCATCAACGACATGAATGGATGGGAATGAATTCTCCTTCGTCTTCCGCAGGGTTCACATGGTGGTGCTCGCTCAGCATGGTATGCTGCGTTTGGGAATCATTGGAGGCACGGGTCTAGTGAACATGAACCTTGATGAGCGATTCTCAGAACATGGAATTACTGTCGTCAGTAGAGAAGTCATTGAAACGAATACGCCTTATGGTAGCGTTCCGTTAACATGCATTACTCTTGATGCTCAGGGCGTTGAAAAGGAATTGATTTTCCTCCAACGCCATCACAACGCAAGCGGACACGGACGCCCTCCACATCAAATCAACCATCGAGCCAACATGCGTGCAATGAATGATGCAAATCTTGACGGAATCATGGCCGTTTGTTCGGTTGGTGCAATTCACTCTTCCTTCCCCCCGGGGAAGGTTGGATTGGCCGACCAGTACATCGATTTTACTGGCGTAGCAGCAACCTTCCACGATGATGAGTCGGTGTTTACCTCTGTTACCGTTCCTTTTGATGAGTCCATGAATGGTCTCCTTGAAGTTGCTCTTAGAACCAGTCAGGACTTCAATGCCGATGAACGGATCCGTTACACATACTGGCTGACACAGGGGCCACAGTTTGAAACCAAGGCTGAAGTGGACGCTATTGGTTTGCTTGGTGGAGACATGGTTGGAATGACGATGCCGAGAGAAGCAAAACTTGCTAAAGAACTCAGCCTTCCCTACGCGGCTGTCTGCATCTCATCAAACTGGGGAGCAGGCCGAGAGCCAGGAGACGATACCAAAGATCTTGATCACGAAGAAGTGTCTGCACAAGCAAATGACCGACTGGAACCGATTTGGGCATGTTTGCTCGCACTTCTATCCTGACGCAAACCTCATGGTTTACCGGCATGAGCCATCGGTATGGAAGGGCGAAACGTCGACGAATGGATGGACCATGAACCACAAGACGAATGGGAATCAATGATGAAACGGGTTGCAGCCTTTCATCACAAACATGACTTTGCCGGAAAGAACGGTCATGATATGGGGTATAGGATGGCCCTTACCATAGAAGAACTCGGAGAATTGGCAGCGGCGATTACGAAAGGGAAACCCCTTGCTGAATGCGCTGAGGAGATGGCAGATGTGCTTATTCTTCTCATGGGCCACAGTCTCGCCATGAATATTGATCTCAAAGCTGCTTTTGAGAAGAAGTATCTACGTATCATGAAACGCGAAGCCCTTCAGGGACGACTTGGAATTCGGGTTACTGAATACAAGCCTGAATGATTAAACGATCCAATGTTGGAAGGTCATTGCGTGGTCGTCACGAGCGCCTGAATTGACATGTCTCTCTCCGAGTAAGTAAAATCCTACTTTGGAGATGTCGGGCGCAAAGGTATCTGCGTTTTCGACAACGGTGTGAATAATTGTGCGATGAATTTCTTTGGCATCTTCGAGGAACAGGGCATAGATTTCCCCTCCGCCAATGATGACGACTTCCTCACCGTTTGCAAGTTCCAATACCTGTTCATAAGTCATGCATTCAACATCCTCAACGCCCTTTCTTGACATCACGATGTTTCTTCTGGAGGGAAGTGCTTTTCCGAGGCTCTCCCAAGTTTTCCGACCCATCACGATGGATTTATTCAGTGTAATCCTCTTGAAATGTTGCAGGTCAGTGGATTGCCGCCATGGCAAATCTCCATCCTTTCCGATGGCACCTTGTTCATCGCAGGCATATATCATGGAAATCATGTCATCACCTAAATTGAAATTGGAGCTTTAATGTGCGGATGGTGATGATAATCAACGATTTCAATGTCCTCGTAGGTGAACTCATCGATAGAAGTAATGGTTTCGTTCAACTTCAATTGTGGAAGTGGCATTGGCTCCCGAGTGATTTGTAATGCTGATTGCTCAAGATGATTGTTGTATAGATGTGCGTCACCGAGAGTGTGGACAAATGTTCCTGCTTCAAGCCCACATACTTGTGCCATCATGTGAGTTAGAAGTGCATAGGATGCAATATTGAACGGAACCCCAAGAAACACATCAGCACTTCTCTGATACAGTTGGCAATTTAATTTGCCTTGAGCGACATGAAACTGGAAAAAGGCATGACACGGCATGAGGGCCATCTCTTCCAATTCCCCTACGTTCCACGCTGATACAATGATTCTGCGGCTGTTCGGATTGGTCTTAATGGCCTCTATGGCCTGTTGAAGTTGATCGATAATTTGGCCATCCTTTCCTTCCCACCTTCGCCATTGTTTTCCATAAACAGGCCCTAAGTCTCCATTTTCGTCGGCCCATTCGTTCCAAATACGAACCCCATTGTCCTGGAGATACTTGACGTTTGTATCGCCTTTGATGAACCAGAGCAGTTCATGAACTATTGAGGGAAGGTGAAGTTTCTTTGTGGTGACCATTGGAAAACCATCACTTAGGTCAAATCTCATTTGGTATCCAAACACAGATTTCGTTCCGGTGCCCGTACGGTCTCCTTTCTCATCTCCATGTTCCAAAATGTGCCGCATCAAATCCAAGTACGCTTTCATTCTGTCACCTAGAGGCTGTTCATCGCCGAAAGCACTTGAGGCTTCTTACCTCACTGCAAGCCGGATTGACCGATAAATATGGCATCTGATGGGTCTACTGGGGACTCGAGATATGCCTTGATTTCATCATTAGGAATAACCATGAGAAACGGCTCAATGTGTTCTTGAACCTCCGCCTCAGTCCAACCTTTGCACGTGTAGCACTTACGGGAATGTTCTCCGATAACTTGGAGGGCTCCCTCATAGAAATTAGTGTCCAATAATACATTGATGTACTCAAGACGGTCATAGTCTTCCTGAGTGATGGCTGACCCAAGAGGACTGCTTCTAATGGAATCACGCAGATTTTCACGCATAAGGGCTAGTGTGAGGGGAGTATATTTGGCAGGCCAACCGGAATCAGCGAGTAAAACAAGGGAAATGACGGTATCGATGATGGCACAAGTTGGCGCATCTTTAGCGATGACTACACAGGGCGATGTTGTGTTTGATCCTACAAACATGTAAGTTACCAAGTGTTCATTATCGTCTTTGTAATATCGCTCAACAGTGGCGCACGGGTCGATCATAAGGCCTGGGTCATCATCGAAAGTGTGAATCACAACCTGTTTCCTGTCATTTAACCTAACATACCACTCACATGATTCTTCTATTACATTTGCAAGTAATTCGAGCGCTCGTATTTCAGCTTGGATCTTTTCTTGAGGGGTGCTCATCGGGAATTGGACTAGGCCTAGGGCTGTCGCTACTTCAATCACGAAAGATTGGATTGGCGACATTAAATAAAGTCTCAAGGAGCGCCAAGGGCTTGCAATGAGCCCATCAGTTGGTCCGTGAAATCACGATACAACCGTGCCAGTTCCGAACGTATTTCATGGTCTTCGAGTTGAGATAATGTCTTGAGGGTTTCAAGCGTGTGGTTACCACCGGCTTCATGGCCGAGCCATGAATGCCATGAAACAGAAGGCCCTGCGTTGATACTCATTGGTCTCCAAAGGCGAGGAAATTTATGCTCCTGAGGTTTCATGAATTGCCGTGAACCTCTAATGGCGAGTGGGACAACTCTTGCATCAGGATAAGCAGCTGCTAATCGGGCAACTCCTGTTTTTCCAGGGAGGAGAAAAGGCGCTTCAGTTCGCTTTGAGCGGGTTCCCTCGGGGAAGATTCCTAGGGCTCTTCCACTTGAAAGAACAGTAGCAGCACTGGCAAGTGCCTCATTGCCTCCTTTCTCCCGTTGGGTTTCGATTTGTCCAGTTGCTTGCATAAAAAAGCGAACCATCGGTTTGCTAAAATGCCCGTCTTTGGCGAGATAATGTGTTGTTCTTCGGGCAGCAGCAATCACAGCGATAGGGTCAACATGGGAGAGGTGATTTGCTGCAAGAATAGTTGCACCCTTTCTTGGGATATTTCCCGCCCCTCGAATTTTCCAGCGTAACATTGGTCTCAGTAAAGGGGCCAAGAACAAACGCAGTATGCTGTATGCGGGCGTGGAAGGGACCGATGGTGCATAGGGAGGGATTTCCCAATGTTTTTTGAGTTGGAGCCAGCCCTCCACAACGCCATCTGAATGCTCCATAAACGATAGATGAGTCGCATTTGGTTTTCATTGTTCTTCCTCTCTCAAGTATCAAATGCGTGTTTGAACAGGTCACATGCTTCAACGACAACGGTGAAAGGCTACATCGGCAAGCGGAAACCATGCGAGACGCTCGTGGGGGCAGGGGCCTGTCCTTCCTGCTCACCAGTACCTTGGTCCTCATCATGTTCCACCCTGTTGCGTTGGCTGAGGCTGCTTGGGATGATGATGGCTGGTTGCAAACCTCATACGGCACAGACCGTTTGGATTTGGGCGATGAATTTGGATGCTATGGCATGCCTGGCTTGAGTTGGTTTAACGATCCCGGAGCCGTAGCCCAATCCTGTAAATCCTATATCACCGAGCGAATCAATGCCAGTCAATGGGGTGCTCACCCTCTCTCAACATACACTCCAGCGAGTTTAACCATGGCTCAGCACGAGCGAATTGCTTCACAAGGGTTTGCCGTTCATGGTGATGAAAACGAACTTACCAACACCGCATGGCATAATTCCACCGATGTCCCGTATGACATATGGGATTGGTATAATCTCGGCCGCAGAGGTGGAAGTTTGGAAAAAGGCCTGGCTTCTCTAGAAACAATTCAGGAGGAGGTTTCTGAAGGTGGCCTTGTAAATTTGTATTGGATTGGCCGTGTGAATGATGCTACGGTTCGACATGACCGAGAAGTCCTCACCTATCTCAACGATGCAGATGATATATGGCTCACGACTTGGGGCGAGGCATGGTCGTATTGGTCTGCACATCGGTGCTACGACCCGAGTATTTCCTCAGAAACCACCGACGAAGGGACCGTCTTGAGATTTGAATCACTCATTTCTGAAGCCTGTACTTCCGGAGACCTTGTCGGCTGGAATCTGCCTTTGACTTGGCGTTTGAATACGAGTTCTGCAGAAGTTTCAAAGGTGCTTATCTCGGGCGATAATGCATCTTCTATAGAGGGAGAAACGAATTCAATGGAAGGTTGGCGGCAACAAGAAGATGGGGTTGTTCTCCTCTCGGTGAGGAACGGAGAGCCTGTTGAACTTCATTTCAACGATTCAGAAATAGAGTTTGACATACTTGGCTTGACTGAGTTTTGGAACAACCATAGTTCAGCCGTCACCATCGCTGGGCATGAGACGAGTGATTTATTCAAATGGTCAAAGCGTTTCCTTGAAGACGACAATGTTCGGTTTACATGGCTGTTGACTCCCCGCACATCAGCAGAAGGTGCTGCGTGGATGCCATATGCAGTGTTAGGAATTGCTTTTGCCTCAACAGTAGGCATGATGGCAGTTCTCGGAAGGGAAGGAATTGGCCCTCTTGGTCCTTACTTCGGTGCGAATTCAAAACAATTGAAACAACAGTATTCTGAGCAGATGAAGCGAAGCCTTGATGCCGAAGAGTAATCGACAACGATATTGAGGCAACTGTCATGGGCAACGAGGACATCACTATCGATCCGTGGGGTAGTGCTCAATCTACAGATTATGACCGCATCATTGACCAGTTTGGATTGACACCTCTCAATCCTTCAACAATTTCGGAACCTTCTCGCCTTCATCGGCGCGGTATTATTTTCGCTCATCGAGACCTCGATGTTGTCCAAGAATCTCAGCGAAAAGGAGATCCCTTTGGTGTGCTGACCGGACTGATGCCTAGCGGTCAAATGCACCTTGGTCATTCCATGGTGATTGAACAAGTAAAATGGTTTCAACGGCAAGGTGGAGACGTTACTATTGCGGTAGCAGATTTAGAAAGCCAGGCAACACGTGGTGTGGGACTTGAACAAGGACGAAAGATTGCCTTGCAAGAGTACATTGCAAATTACGCAGCCTTAGGCCTTGACCCAACTAAAACCAACATCTACTTTCAGTCCAGGCGACCCATCGTACAACGTCTTGGGTTCCAACTGGGTAAACGAACCAATTTGAATGAATTTGAAGCAATTTATGGCTTTAATGGAGAAACAAATCTTGCTCACGTACAAGCACCATTGGTTCAAGTTGGAGATATATTACATCCACAAACGGAAGAGTTTGGTGGCCTCCGCCCCATCGTCGTTCCAGTTGGAGTTGACCAGGATCCGCATCTTCGATTAACTCGGGGCCTTGCGAGTAAAACAAACTGGTTCAACCTGAAAGACGCCTCATCACGTGGATTAATCATCAGCCTTTCCATCCATGATGAAAATGCAGGTGTCTTTGGCCAAATGCCTAACGGTCGAATTGACCGAGCCAAAGTAGAGCAAGTCTTTGAGAAAATTGTCAACTCGCTGAAAAATCTCGGATTTTCTGACATCATGTCAAGCCCAAAACAGGGAACGGTTCATGTCCCTTCGGCAACCCAGCGAGATCGTCATGGAATTCGAATGGCATTATTATCCCTTGAGCGACAACTCGGCGGGCCTGGGCTTCTAGCCCCTTCTTCGACCTATCATCACTTTGCAGTTGGAATGACCGGAGATAAGATGAGCAGCAGTAAACCCAAAACCACCTTATTTCTCAAAGACGATATTACGACGGTTGAGAAGAAGATTAAGCGTGCATTTTCAGGCAGTCAAGCAACGGTTGAGGAGCACCGCAGGCTTGGTGGAAATCCTGATATTGACGTTGCCTATCAGTACATGATGTATTTCTTTGAAGATGATGATTCATACCTCGGAGAAATTAATGCAGGCTATCGTGCTGGTAAAATTCTTGCAGGCGAAATGAAGCAACTTTGCATTGACCGTGCAACAGAATGGATGTCTAACCTCCATGAAATGCGAGACCAGACTGCCCATTTAGTAACGGACTTCCTTGCATCAGATTCGCTTTAATCCAATTCTTCGGATGAAAATACAGCAGGGTCAGGTCCAACTGGTAACTCGGAGAGCTCCTCTTCCGTAAGTTCTCTATCGACCGTGTCCGGGTGAAGAATCATTGAATGACCATGTGGGTCCAACAATACCATTGTAATCGGTTCATCAATATCGTCCTCCTTAAGTCCTTCAAGTCGTGATAGCATCATGTTCAATGAACCCATTTCATCCATGAGTTCCAAGCGATTCGCCTCATCTTCTGTTCGCAGGATTTCCGTTTCATGGCCTCGCTTGACCAAGTTGATGACGTCAATAAAGCGATTCAAAACACCCTCAATGTTTGATACATACCCAGTTGAGTTTCCACCAGGGTTTACCTGTAGGTCAAGTTCTGGAATGCGGACAGTGCATGATGAGGAGCGCACGACACGGGCACTGAGCAGTTCTGATGAATTCACAAACAAAGAACATCCTCCGGGTTTTTTTCCTTCGGCAGGGATGAAGTCTGTTTGCCTCCAGCCACATGCGTGGCATTGGACCGTTACTTGGGTATGTTCACCGAAGTAAGGAATTTCGTCTACATGAGCGATCATCTTGACGTTGCCGCTTACCATGCAAATCGGGCATGGAATGTCAATGTCTTGCTCGTCCATCAGTTCACGTCCGTGAATTCACTTCTGCCAACGGCAAACCCTTCCATTTCCGTACCCTTCAGTCCTCGGCATCCCTCGGGCAGAAGCATCAATCGTGTTTCGGTCATCTGGATGATTTGACCCTGTAGGTCCCCTTCAATGAAAGTGTGAAGACTGTTCAATGCTTGTGTAAACTCAGTTTTACGTTTGATCAGCCGTTTCATCTCAACGATACATCCGTGTCCCTCAGCAACCCAATCCATGAGTTGATGGCATCCTGTGAGGTCGTGAAGTGTTGCATTGTGCATTACCATTCCGTCTTCCTTGACGGGTACCGGCGCGTTTGGATACATGAGGTCTAAGTCATGGAATGTCATTGATGATGTCGGAGGCCTTGACACGGCTTCATGCTCAGAACTTGGCATTCGGAACCTTCGCAGTTCATCGTTACCTGAGATGTCTTCATCATGATGAGGATTCGAAAGTTTGGTCTCTGCCTGTTCGAGCAAATCCAAATCCGGCATCGCTGGGACAATGGCATCATCCGCAGAACTGCGAATCGGCGCCTCATCAGGGGCTCCCGAAAATCGGTCCAACGAAGATTGAGCCTCGTCGGGAACCTTTGCCTTTTTTCTTCGCACAACCAAAGCAAGACGGCGGGGCTTCATCAACACTCCCCTTGATTCTTGTCATAGTGGCCAATATCGGTGTTTGTACCTCGGCTCCGACATTTCGTGACCTTCATAAGGGACATCGTCCACCGTAATCTTGAGCCTCAAGGTTCAAAGAGTGTCAACGGAAGGGAAAATCATGACCGAACAACAAGGCGTCCTCAAAACCGGAACAAGTACCTTAGGAATCACTTTCAAAGGAGGTGTAGTTGTTGGAGCAGATCATCGAGCCACAATGGGGCACTTCATCGCAAACAAAAGCGTGCAAAAGCTGTTCAAAATTGGAGACAATCTTGCCCTGACTACCGCTGGGCTTGTCGGACACGCTCAATCCCTCTCCCGAACACTCACCGCCGAGGTCGCTTTGTTTGAACTTCGTCGTCAACAACCCATGACTGTCAAAGGAGCCGCAACACTCACCGCTAACATCCTCTCAGGACGTCCTCATTGGGTTCAGTTGCTTATTGTCGGCGTTGACGCAGACGGTGGCCACGTGTACTCTATCGATTCTGCTGGTGGTTCTATTCCTGATGCTTACTGCGCTACAGGTTCAGGTTCTCCTTACATGTACGGTGTGCTTGAAGATGGATTTAGCGAAGGTATGTCTCAAGCGGATGCGTTAAAACTAGCGGCCCGCGCCCTCTATGCATCAGGCCAACGTGATGCAGCCTCCGGAAACGGCATGGACTTGGCAGTAATCACGCCCGCATCTGGCTACCAACAAGTCTCTCAAGAAGACATAGCAAAGCTCCTCAAGTGAGCCTCATCCTATTCCTGCGGATTATCCGCATTCGCCCTTTGGGCATGTCACAGGTCGTGTGATAACGCAGGATTGAGGTAGATACTATGCAAATGACCTACAAAGAACTGAAAGATGAAATTGCTAAGATTGTTCCAAAAGCAATCGACTACACCGTGGACCTTGAAGCGGGCAACATCGCCATCATCACCACTGAAATGGACAAATTCGGAGGAAGAGACGGCCTTATTGGAAAGATTGCCAAGCGAATCAAAAGAAAGATTGTACTTCGTTCTCCAGTTGACGCAATTATGGATATTGATGATGCAAAAGAGATTATTGAAACACTTATTCCAGAGGAATCTGAAATCACTGAAATGTATTTCGATGGATGTTACCGAGAGGTCATCATTCAATGCAAGAACCCAGGTACTGCAGTAGGTCGGCGAGGAGAAAATACTCGTAAGGTACGTGACGAAACCGGCTGGTCTGTTAAGGTAGAGCGAACGCCGCCTTTGTTCTCAAAGACGGTTCACGACATCCGAGGTTACCGTCAAGAGAAAGCAGAAGAGCGACGTAAACTCTTGAAGGATTTTGGACTTAATATCCACCGGCCCACTCGCCCTGGAGCAACTTGGGCCCGAGTAACAGCACTCGGGTCGTACCGTGAAGTTGGACGGGCATGTCACTTCGTAACCACCAATGAATCCCGGATCATGATTGATGTCGGGGTGAACATCGCATCAGATACTGACCCTATGCCTTACTTTACTGCACCAGAAGCATTGCCTCTTGAGAAACTTGATGCTGTCGTATTGACACATTCACACCTTGACCACGCTGGAATGTTGCCAGTTTTGTTCAAGTATGGATACAGGGGTCCAGTCTACTGCACTCCTCCAACACGGGATTTGATGTTGTTATTGCAGACGGATTACCTCAAAGTTGGTGGGGCAGAAGGAAAGCGCTCCCCCTATGATATGGAAGACATTCGTATGTGCATGAAGCACGTTGTTGACGTCGATTGGGGTGAAACAACCGATATCGCCCCCGATGTGAAACTGACGTTCTCCAATGCGGGTCACATTCTAGGTTCATCCGCAGTTCATCTTAACATCGCAGATGGAAAGCATAACATTGTTTTCAGTGGAGACCAAAAGTATGAGAAATCCTGGCTCTTTGACGCAGCAAATACTCGGTTCCCTCGTGTTGAGACTCTTGTCATCGAATCGACATATGGTGCTTCAGGAGACTACCAACCATCCCGCCAAGAAGCCAATCAAGAATTACAGGATATTGTTTCAAGAACATTAGCGCGGGGAGGGAAGATCATTTGCCCTGTCTTTGCGGTTGGTAGAAGTCAAGAAGTCATGATCGCCATCGATGAACTCTTCCGCTCGGGTACAGTAAAGCCTGTTCCGGTTTGGCTGGACGGTATGATTCAAGAAGCTACGGCAATCCACGCATCACATCCGAAATACCTCACGAATGCATTGAGCAAGTCATTGTTGAAGGACGACGGTGAGAATCCGTTTACCAGCGAATGGTTCCGTCCAGTAAAGGGCCGTGAACTCCGCGAAAGCATCGTTATGGACCCATCGCCATGTATTGTTCTAGCAACATCTGGAATGCTGAATGGTGGGCCAGTCATGGAGTACTTCAAGAACTGGGCTCACGAAGAGAGGAACTCTCTCTGTTTCGTAGGTTACCAGGCAGAAGGAACTCTTGGGCGTCGCTTGCAGAAAGGCTTTGGAGAAGTTCCAATGATGATCAATGGGAAAACAGAAATTGTGAAGATTGGTTGTGAAATGGTCACTATTGACGGTTTCTCAGGCCATTCTGATCGCCGACAACTCTTGGAGTTCGTCGACCAGTTGAATCCTAAGCCGCGTAACATCATCTGCCATCACGGCGATTATCAGAAGTGTAACGAATTAGGTCACACTCTGAGGGAACGATACCGTTGCCGCACATACGCTCCAAAGAATCTTGAAACCGTTCGGCTCTTGTAATCACGACAATGGCATTTCGATGTCAAGGTCCATGGGGTCCGGCAGAGGTTCGTTAACTCTTGAGGACTGGACCATCGCCCCGGAATTATGAGATTCAGCGATTGATAGTACAGTTCTACTCGTTGTTTTATCTGAATTCCAAAGTGTTAACGTGGCCCCCAAAACCGTGATGATTAAGGTTGCAATGACTAATGCAAGCGAATACTTACTTTCCAAGAATATCGCTCCAATCCACATCAACACATTGACCGCTGCTGCAGCGATCATGATGCTCCGTGGATTAGAGGCCATGGTCATCGTACCACCATGTTGTTCATGAACCCGTTGCGACAGTGTATCTTCATGCAGCGGAGTTCAGGGCCATCGTGTCCCGGTTGGTTGATGACGGCAGTAGCGCCTTGGGGAGAAAATGCAGAGGATGCGTTTGACCAAGGATTGGTAGAACTCGGTTTAGGTGATGCAAGAATCATTCAAGCTCAAGGGGCGATGTTACCACTCGGTTTTGGTGCAACTCCACCTCGTCCTCTCCCGATGGGGTCATTGGTTGAATGTCATCTCGCTACAGCATATGCATGGAACGGTTCTTCTGCTTCAGCAGGTGTTGCATGGGCGTCCTGTGTCACTCCCGAAGGCGATGAATGTACCATCGTTGCCACCATTACAACTGCTCTTGACTATGAGGAAACCGTGCTCTTACTTCGTAGAAACCTTCAACGCCGGCTTGCAAGCAGGGATTTGGAAGTCCTTGAGTTCGATGTCGCAGTAGACGAAGTTACAGCAGGTCAAGACCATCATGGGGTAGCGATTGCAGCATTAATTTTGCCCGATTCCCTCACGTTTGGGGCAAAGACACGCACGGGTCCAATCCGTGGTGCTTTGACTCGAAAGGCTGAGGAACCGAAGAAGCGAGTGGATACAAAGGCACCAGCAGCTCCAGCACGGCGTCCAGGGCAGCCACAGAATAATCATGACTTCACATTGTGAAGTTTATTTGTACTCACGGAAGTGATGAACCATGGGTGAACAAAAATGGCTTGTCATACGATGTCCTGGGTGTAAATTGTGTTTTGGACATCGCTCAGTTTCGGGACGATGTCCACATTGTGGACAACGTGTTCGAGAGGATGCTGAAGTTTGCTTCATTGCCTCTTCATCTTCTGAGTTGCGGATGGAAGTCGCCCTTGCAAATACACCAGAACCTCTCAGGGATGCTTTGCGAGAAAAGTTGTCTGGAAACGAATTGTTGTTTGACCAACTTCAAGCACCGTCCCCACATGTTTTGATTGATCTTGTCCGTCGCCGGTGCGATGAACACAATTCAGTAGGTCGCATCACTGTTAATTCGATTCTCACCTCAAAACATGCCGATATGGATGCTGATGGCCTTATGGAGCGTGCTGAACAAGAAGGTTTAGTGCTCCGAATAGGCGATGGTCGCTGGCAGTTCCTTGAGTGAAGTTCATAGGTTAGACCTCGTGGCCAAGGATAACGGGCGTATGGGTTAGTTTGGCCTATACTCGGGCGTTTGGGACGCTTGGACCCAAGTTCAAATCTTGGTACGCCCACCATTATTGTCTTACCTTTGGTATTCACCAACGGAATGAACCCAAATGATGTGGAACCCAAATTGGGTTTTGACATAGGATTTTGGGGGGGCTTCGAGTTCTGCTGACCAAACTGCTTCCTCAAAATCTTGTGCCATTTGGCCTTCTATGAATTCTCCCAAATCTCCACCTTTGCTAGCACTAGGGCAGTTGGAATATTTCTTCGCTAACTTTTTGAAAACTTTAAAGGGTTTTTTAGCAGCCTGAATCTCTTCAAGTAATTCTCTAGCGTCAGGTTTGTTGGTGACGAGAATGTGCCTTGCGTGAGCCACCCGTGGCGTTTTTCTCCGGTCATGTCGTCGCATGTTTGTTCACCTTCTGTTTCGCCACCGTCGCCATTCTATCAAAAAGGTGTGCAAGGACCCAGCAGAACATCGCCAAAACATAAACCAGTCCACCTTTGATGCCAACGAGTGAATCCACTGTTCCACTGAGTCCGGTGAGCAATAGGAACCATCCTGACGTATAGGCCATTAACGCTCCAAGGGTTGCGATCGGTGTCTCTTTGGAGATGATCCAGGAAATATTCCTGATATGATGTTGTACAGCCATCATTGCTCCTACTCTCATGAAGAATGAACCCGGTCTTATTGCGGATGTCTCGTTTCTATAGATGGATTCAACGGGGACGTGGCCGATGGTCCAACCGTATCTTGCCAGTTGAATGAGCCAAAAATTTGGATATCCATAGCCACGCCATGAGTTATTCCAATTCCATGTTTCAAGAACTCTGTAAGATGTTGCTGTGAAACCGCATTGTGGGTCCCTGACGCGCTGTCCCGCAGCAAGTGAGGTGAAAAATGACAGTATGAATGATGCAATTTTACGTACAAATGGCATGTTGTTATATCCTTTTGAATGGATTGAACGGTCACCTTTTACATGGTCGTATCGTTTGGAAATTACTGGTTCAATAATCGCCTCCAAATCCTTAGGGTTCATTTGCCCGTCTCCAGCCATCACCGTACTAACAAAAGGAGATTCAAGTTGATTCAAGAGATATTGATGCCCTGCGTCAATGGCTCCACCAACTCCAATGCCTCCCGTGTTAAGGATAATGACATTTGCAGAAGATGATGCTTCTCTAGCATACTGTTCTGTTGCATCAGTAGAGCCGTCATTGATGACAACTGCAAGGTCAACGAAAGGAGGAAGTGTTTCGAGAACACCAGCAATATGCAATTCTTCGTTTCGAGCAGGGATGACGACTCCCACACCCCATCCCTGTTGCATGGCTACTCCTACGGCCTGCTTCTCATGAAAGTACGCTTGAAACCCTTTCTTCCTTCTTCTTCTAAGAACAGGATTCATAGGTCATCTCCAATAGGCCACTTTGTGACTGAGTCCCTTCAACGCCTTGTCCTGGTTGCTCGGGACATCGAATTGCGTGTTGTATCCCTTATTGTACGATGTCGTGAAGTAGCCGCAAATGTCATTGTTCTCGATACGGGTTCAAACGACGAGACCGTTGAATTAGCTCAAGAAGTAGGCTGCACAGTTTACCATTACAACTCGGATCTATCGCCTCAATCCATTGCATCTTTCCTTCAGGGGCACGAAGAAACGAGTGGTAAGACACTGATACTGAAAGTCTCAAGATCTTGGAAGCTATCCGATTTGCCCCTCTCAGTTAACCGTGCACGTGAGCCTTGGGATATCCATTATACTTACAAGCATGAATCTCTTATTCCACAGGATGATGATGACGTCGTTTTCGCATCAACTGAAATGCGACATCTCGTATTGAGTGAAGAAGGCTGCAAAGCAATTGCATCGATGTCTCCCTTGGCAACTCAACAAGATGTTCCTGCCTCATTGCAAGTTCGGTTCGTAGAAGCTGAGGCCCCCATCAATCTACCTCAACGAGAATCGTTGGCCACTGCATCTCGCTTTGCTCAACTGTTCTATTGGATGCTCGAATCAAAGCATCCATTGTTGCTCTTCGGAATTCCTGGTGTTGTTCTCTTTGTCCTTGGATATCGTTTATCTGGAGATCTGGCAACGATGTTTACCGAACTCAACAGCACTTCAATCGGTGTGACCCTGGCGACAATTGCTATGACTCTAATTGGGCTTTTTGCGATGATGGTGGCTATTATTCTGTACATCATGGGGAAGCAAGTTGAACGAATACAACACCAATACAACTGGCCGAAACAAAGTTGAACTTCTGAGGGGACTGAAAAACATGGTTGAGAAATTGGTATGCCTTGATATGGATCGAGTCCTTGTAGACCACTTGTCAACATGGCAGTTCGTTTACGACCAACTTGGAATTTCAAACGATGAATCCTTTGAACTCTACAACCAAGGGAAGCTCGATGAATGGGATTGGATCAAATTGGATCTGGCTCTCATCAAATCATCCTTTGACCACCCCATCACAGACGGTCATCTTCGCTCGTTGATGGAAGGAATGCCGATGATGAAAGGATGGAAGATGTTGATTGAACATCTCCTGTCTCAAGGCGTGAATGTGGCTATTGTAAGTGGTGGCTTACAAAAGACAGCACGAGACATTGCGGCTTGTTTCCCATCCGACCAACCTTGGCGTAGGCGCTGGGGAGGAATTGACCGGCATACGGCTCGTGAACAATCTAACGGTATGGATACAAAGTTGCATGTCTTTACCAACGGATGGTTAGCATCAACTCCGATAGAATCCGGAGATTCTCTCATCAACGATTACGGTCGTTATCAAGTTCAAATGGATGGAAAAGGCTCAATTGTTCAAATGCTCCAGCGTCGTTTAAACGTTTCAAAAGAATTTACTGCTTCAGTTGGTGATTCATCGGGTGACATTGGAATGTTTCGGGAAAGTAGTTGTGCTATTCTGTTCAATCCATGGGATGATAAACCCAAAAAACACGCAGATTTTGTCATAGAAGAGAAGGATTTGGCCCTCGTATTGGACCAGATTTGCGAGTCTCTCTCAATACCAAAACCTTGAAATTGGACCATGTTGAGGAATTCCCATGGCCTTTGGTGATGATTTTCTAACCTCTATTTGCCCACACTGTGGATTCCTTCTCGGGGAGTTTGTGCCTGGTTTGCCCTGTCCAGAATGTGGAAAGCCATTGCTTTGATCAAGGGGTTACTCGGTTTGAGGTCCGTGGGAACGGAATGACTTCCCGAATGTGGGATGCTCCAGATAGCCAACTAACTACTCGGTCGACACCAAGACCAAATCCACCGTGAGGTACACCGCCGTATGCACGGGTGTCAATGTAAAACTGATAGGGCTCACGGGGGGTTCCTTCCTCGTCTAAGCGTCGCAGGATTTCCTCTTCCGACCATGTACGTTCGCCTCCTCCGATGATTTCACCGTATCCTTCAGGGGCAAGAAGGTCGTGACAAAGTACATATTTTTCGTCTTCTGTATCGACTCTGTGGTAGAATGGTTTTGCAATCTTGGGGTAATGGGTCAAGAAATGTGGAAGATCAAAATCTTGAGTCAGAATCTTTTCTTTTGAATAATCCAGGTCGTCACCCCATTCAACTTCAACACCTTTTCCTTGAAGAATTTCCACGGCTTCATCATAGCGCATGTGAGGGTAAGGGTTGTCTGCATAGCGTGCAATCAGGTCCAGGTCACGGTTAATGGAAGACAGTTCTGTCTCTCGTTCTTCCAACAATGTTCGAGCGATATGACGAACGACACCTTCGCCATGGGCCATAATCTCATCGTTTGAGGCCCATGCCATTTCCATTTCAGCATGCCAAAACTCTGTCAGATGTCGGCGCGTGCGGGATTTCTCTGCACGGAAGGATGGTGCAATGGTGTAGAGTCGTTCAAGAGCAGGCATGGCAGCCTCAGCATAGAGTTGCCAGGATTGCGTAAGGTACGCTGTGCGTCCAAAGTAAGGTACCTCAAACAGGGTTGAGCCACCCTCAACAGCTCCTGCCACGAAATTTGGCGCCTGGTATTCGATGAAGTCTTCGTTACGGAAGTAGTTGTGAATTGCACCGAATGCAGAACTTCGCAGTTTTAACATCGTTGTCATCCGGCTAGTGCGGAGGTAAAGATGGCGATTGTTGAGCAAGAATTCCGAACCACCGGGCATTGGTTCACCATCTTCATCAAACACTTCGAGAGAATCTTGATTGATTGGAAACGGACGTTCTGGGTCGACCGGCCCGATAATTTGAAACGAGTCAGCGACGACTTCGTGACCCCCGGGTGCTTTTTCAGATTCAACCACTGTGCCGTTGATGATGACGCTTGATTCGATGAGAACTCCTTTCATCAGTTTGAAGACTTCTTCTCCAATCACATCTTTCTTACCAACGCACTGGATGTCACCGGTTGAATCTCTCAAAACAACGAAGCGCATTTTATTTGAGCCCCGAGTTCGCTTGATCCATCCTTTCAATTCAACGGTCTGTCCATCGTGCAAACCATCTTGCACATCTCCAATCCATACAGTCTTGGTCATACTCGCACCTGTTGTTCCATTCGGGGCGTGTAATTCAATGTCACCCAACATGCGGCTGCATCAAATCATGATTAAAACGAGAAAATCGTGCAAAGGGTCAAAGGCGTGTGCGGCGAGAACACATCATGAGAAAGTTAGCCGTTTATGCACTTGGGGGTAACGCATTGCAACCTCCAAAGGCGACCTCATCAACGAGTGTGGAAGTTCTCGCAAGGGTGATGAGCGACGTGATCGACCTTTTGGAAATGGACTGGTCTGTCATCATTACCCACGGAAATGGCCCTCAAGTCGGCCACCTTATGGAACTCGACCATGAAAGCATCCACTCGCTCGAATCATGGGTTGCTGCAACTCAGGGAATGATCGGCCACGATATCTCTATGAATTTACAAGGCATCCTCCAGCGTCGTCTTCGTCCAGAGCGAACAGCCGTTATTCTGACCCGCGTTGTAGTGGACGGAAACGACCCAGCTTTTGCAATCCCTACCAAACCAGTGGGGCCAATCCTCGATTCTAAAACCGTGATGTCAGCCGATTGGGATATCGCACAAACCATTCACGGCCCTCGGCGAGTGGTAGCGAGTCCAAAGCCAATCCAAATTCTGGAATTGGATGTTATTCGTAAGCTTGTTGAATTGCAAGCCGTGGTCATCTGCGGTGGAGGTGGTGGCGTCCCAGTTATCGACCGTGATGGCCATCATGTCGGGGTTCCCGCAGTTATTGACAAAGATCTGCTCTCGTCCCGATTGGCGATTGACCTCAAGGCTGATGCCCTCATCATTTCGACCGATGCCGATGCGGTTTATTCTGGATTTGGTACGCCGGATGCCAAAGCCATACGGCACTTATCTGTGGTAGAGGCTGGAGCAATGGATGATGCAGGAGCGTTTCCGGCTGGTTCCATGGCACCAAAAGTCAAAGCATTGTGTTCTTATGTTGATTCAATACATGAAGGCCAAGCCATTTTTTGCACACCAGGTGCCGTTTTAGACGCACTTCGGGGCGAAGGTGGAACTACATTTACCGCCTCGTAGGTTCTCAGGAGAGACCTCGGTGAAAGAATCACATTGATATGATGGCGACCATTGGGGTAGGGCATGAAGACAACCCCTTTCATTGAAGCCGAAGCACATTGTGATGGACCATGTGGAGTTTACGACCCTGCCAGTGCTCGTGTTGCTGCAGAAGCCGTACAATCCATGACCAACAAAATGCTCGGCCTCACCTGTCCTGAAACCTCCGATGGACCCGCAATGGCTTCCTACCTCAACACCATGTCTCGCTACGCATCAATCAAGGAAGAAGAAGCACAGAAGTGCAAGGATGAACTTTTGGTCCTGTGGACCGATTTCTTCAAGCCCCAGCACATTGAAGGAAACCCTGACTTGCACGACACGTTCTGGCACGCAGCAAAACTTTGCTCTGCTTGCAAGGTAGAAGTCTCATCTCACCACGCTCAAGAACTCATGGATGCATGTGAAGCAATTCACAACATGTTTTGGTCAGTCAAGGGCCGAGAAGTGCCCTGGATTCGAGCTTCCTGAGGGCGAATCATGTCCGAACCGTTTCAGGTTCGCATCAAAGGCGACAGCATGTGGCCTACCTTCCACGATGGTGACTTTCTCACTTTTGCACCTGTTGACGACCGCACTCATCTCGAAGTGGGAATGGTTGTCTTAGCGCAACACCCACTCAAGAAGGATGTCCTCGTCGTAAAGCGAATCAACAGTGTTGAATCCAGTGGTCGTTTATTCTTGGTCGGTGATCAACCCGACCCTCTTGGTTCGGAAGATTCTCATAACTTTGGCTCAGTCCATCGCTCAGCAATTGTAGGTTGCCTCGTCCAGTGCTAATTTGAATGGCGGGCCTGACGGGGTTCGAACCCGCGGCCGATGGATTAAGAGTCCATCGCTCTACCTGACTAAGCTACAGGCCCACTCCGGCCTTCCGCCACGCCTATTTAACGGTTCATGCCTGTGCTAGAGCAACGGTTCACGATGTGTCTTCCTTCTCCAAAACCGAAACGCCATCAGCACCGGCTAATATCACAACGTCGCACATGTTGGTGAACAAACCAACTTGGACAACGCCAGCAATGTGGAGAAGTTCCGCCTCTGTTTGGGATGGATTGCTGATCGTGGGACCGGTCTGTGCATCGACGATGTAATTTCCATTATCGGTGACGAGGTTTCCATCGCTTCCTTGACGTACTGAGGCTTTACAGTTGAGAACTGATTGTATTGCCTTGAGGGTTGAGCCGCTAGAAAACGGTGTTACTTCAATCGGAAGTGGAAACGCTCCTAAACATTGCACCCTCTTCCTATCATCAGCAACAACCACCATTTTTGCAGAGGATTGTGCTACGACCTTTTCGCGCAGCAAAGCAGCCCCTCCACCCTTGATCAATTGGAAATCGGGGTCAAACTCATCGGTTCCGTCAATGACGACATCGAGCCCGTCCAAGTCATCCAATTCACTAAGGGTAATACCTTGCTCAAGAGCGAGTACTTCTGTGGCAATGGAAGTAGGGACTCCTACAATTTCTAACCCTTCTTCCCTGACTCTTCGCCCGAGTTCTAAGATGGTGTATTTTACGGTTGAACCGGTTCCAAGGCCAACTTTCATGCCGCTTTTGACATATGAACAGGCGGAGATTCCTGCTTCTGCTTTTAGAGATTCAACATCCATGGCCGAGGGTTGGGCACCCGCCCTATTGTATTTCTTCACACACAATCATACAGACACCCACGTCCGAAGGCTTTAGACCCTTGATTTGGTGTGATAGATACATGAGAGGCGGACAAGGCAGTCAGCGGGTTGCAGCGGGCTTGGTAATTCTGTTCTTGATGTCATTACTTCCTGCCATGAATATCGGGCACGGTGAGGCTCTTTTTGATACTGAAGAAACCGGTTCCAAGGCCTCAACATTGGGCCAAGCAACATCGATCACGGTTGGTTCATGGCCCGATGGGGCAAATCAACGGGTGAGTCTCAGTGTGCCAGATGGACATGCGATTGAATCCCTTGAACTTGGAATTGAGGCTTCGGACCTCAGTGACTCAGTCGCTTCATCATGGAGCGAAGTGGGTGATTTTGACCAAGGTTCGGTGTATGACGGTATGGATGTCAACGGTTCTGAATTAGGGCTGCTACCCCAAGGATGGACCTATGATTTTGAGGGCGTCAATCCGTTTACACTTGGCGGGACAAATGTATGGTATTATGGTTCTGATACAACACTCGGCGGTGGAGGTGTTAACAGCGGAGCAAGTGCAATTTACACCTACAATGGCGTTTACCCGAACAACATGGGTGGGCCATTTTGGGCTACCTCTCCAGTAATGAATTGCGGAGGGTGTTCAGGGGCGTGGGATCTCAAATTCATGAAGCGACTGGGCGTTGAGAGTTCGCGTTATGACCACGCATACGTTTCGGTCAAAAGTACAACAGGAAACTGGGTCAATGTTTGGTCCAACCCGCAGAGCACAATCAATGATGGAAGTTATACTCAACAAACCGTGAGTATCACAACTCATGTTCAAAACAATCCGAATTTCCAAGTTCGGTTTGGATTGGGCTCATCCGATGGTTCGGTCCAATATACAGGTTGGAATATTGATGACATAGAGATTCTTCCAGCTGCATCAGGAATCTCTAGTGGAGAGGGAAATTGGACATCAAGCGCCTTTGGGCCAAGTGATTTGGGACGGGGTGAAGAACGCTCTTACGGGTTCATGCAGATGGATGCAACAATTGACCCCTCTTCTGTATTTGAATGGCAACTCTTGGACGCCCAAACGATGGTGCCGATTCCTGGTTTTGAACACATGACGTCTACCCAAGTCGACCTTGGGATTATTGATTGGAAAGAATACCCATCAGCAAGATTGCAGATTCACATGCTGCAGGGCTCCGGAGGCGGGGTGTCCAAAATTCGTAGCATTTCATTCGATGGTCATCTCATGAAAACTTTCGATGATGATCCAACTGGAGACGGCTGGGACATCCAATCTGGCTCGTGGCAAAGTAGCGGTGTCATTACCAGCAGTGGTACGGTGACCTCCGAGGTGTACCATATCCGAAGTGGTTTTTCTTCGGTCAAGACATCAAACAGTGTCACCGGCCCTGGTGTGATGGAGGTTTCAATCGATGGAGGTCTCAACTGGCTCCCCGTGGATTCACAAGGAGATTTACACCTTGATGCACCTGCTTTTATGGCTCAATTCCGCATGAAGAGCACCTCTGGAACCTACACCTGGGACACATTTGATGTCGAACTCGTTCGAACTTCTGTTGTCCGAGGTCTACGAATTGACATCGGCCTTGATGGTACTTCTGAATGGTCCATGGAACGAAATGGATTGGGTTCATTTGGGCTGCAGGATGAGTTGCTAAATGGAAAGATGTGGCATTCAGTTGCGACGTCTCCATCAGGCTCAGCCAACTTTGATGTTGCCCTCCCTACCGATGGTGTTGATGCCTTTCAGTTCGCAGTAGCATCTCCAAGCGCAGAACTCTTAAGTCCGTTTATGGCAATGTCGATTAACGGGCAAGATATCCTCAACAGAGGCTTATCAAATCTTCAAGACATGGAGTTTGTAACCCTTACTCAAACCGAACTTGCCTCGCTTAATACGGCTCTTGGGAGTGCGTCAAATACAGTGGGTATTCCTTCACTTCCGATGGCTAATTTGCAAATTCGGATCGGTTCTTCATTATCCTCGGGTGATGTCCTTCTCGGTGGTGTCTTTGCCCCTTACAACCCTGATATAACGCTCACTCTCAATGCCGTTCACCCTCTCGTTATCGGATTAAACGATGCACTATCCTCAGTTGTTGCCGTTCAAGGGCAGAAAGAAATTGCGCTACCGGTTAGAATGGATGGTACTGGGGCAATTTCTCTTACTGTTACTGACCTGCAAACACAAGCCTCTGTAGAACCTGTTTCCTTTATGGTGGAAAATGTTTCAAACACCCTTGTCCCTAGCAACGATTGGATTGAAACAGCAGCTACTTTTGATTTTGCAGGAATCGGTGTGACCGACGCTCTCACGCATGCTGAGCAATCATCATGGGATGTTGAGTTGAATTTAATCGGTCCGAACCAACAGACGAACATCCGATGTCCCGTTAATGCACTTCCAATTACTCCAGTCAGTATTTCATCATGCACAACCAGCGGTATCCCTCTCATCTGGTTTGACGATGGAGAATCTGGCTCAATTGATGCAATTTCTGCTGGAAGTTTCTTAGAGATTCAGCACCGATTCAAATTCCCGGATTCATGGGACGACGAATCCTCTGCAGTGATTGCAGTCAATTTCCTTGCACCAACTGGCCCAATGCTACCTGTGTCTGCAAGTTTTGGCTTAGGAAATGACCAAGGTGTTGAAAACGATATTTCCCTTGAATCTTGGTCTGTTCTCTCAAGCAATGGAATCCGCTCATCTCCTACTCATAATTATCTTCGTGCTGGTGATTTCATCAATGTTGAAGTGGTTCTTGGATTTGAGGGTGCAAACGAAGGTACCCCACGTACAGGACAAGCCCTAGTCCGATTTATGGTGGATGGTACAGAATATGCTACAACTTCATCTTACAGCAACGGTGTCGCCTTGTTCCCCTACAGTATCCCAACTGGGCGGACCTCAATCGACCTTGGAGTTGAAGTGATTCCTCTTCGTGGTCAAAGCGTGGTAAATGAGGTGGAAACCTCGTTCACTTTCTTGTTTGATAACATTGCCCCAACCCTCATTTCCTCTGATGTTGAGAGGTTTGACCATCGTGATTCAAGCCCAGTTACTTCTTTGGCGTTCACCATTAGCGACCGTCCTCACCTTCCAACACATGCTAAGTCGCATATCTGGTCCTCTTGGGTGGATGATGCTAACCAGGACGGAGTAATGGACCTTGAAGAGATTCAAACCCTTGATCTAACACTCCCTGAAAACCTCACATTGCTTATGGATGAATACCTGTTGTACGTCGATACTTCAGATGCTGTATTTGGTGACTACTTCATTGGATGGCTGGAAGTTGCTGACAGTGCAGGGCACATGATGGCTGATTCTGGTTCACCTTCATCTCCTCTGTTCCATGTTCAAATCAATGACAATGGTGCGCCCTCCTTGGGAGCAGCCACGGTTGGATGGGAGCAAGGTGTGAATCCATGGATCCACCCAGGGGAAACGAATACAATCAACGTACCCATTTGGGAAAAGAATGGAATCTTTGACATTGCAGAAATCCATCTTTCGCTCGCATCAAATACGCCGACTCCAGCGACCATCTCATGGAACCAAACAACTGGAATTTGCACATCTTCTCACAATTTCGTCAACGTGGAATCGTGTGAACTTATCCCGACTGAAGCAGATGATTTGTTTTCAAGAAACGGAGCATTTGAAGCGAATTTTTCCATTGAATGGGGCTATGATGCAGATACCTCCCTTCTTCGGATTCCTCATATTACCATGTTGGACCAATCCGGACAATCGAATCGGTTCACCCTTGAACGATTAGGTTGGATGTTTTCAAGCGAGGTTGTGTTTGATGAAGATTCTTTGTTGATACAACTTGGAGACGAACCGAATGATTCGCCTGGTTACTGGGTCAAACCAAGAACAACGTTCGATATTTCAGGCTCACTGATGTGGTTCCGCACCGGAGAAGCCCTTGAGGAGAACATCGATGTCGAGATGAATTTGGGAGAAAACTCAGTCGTTCTTGAAACTGTAAATGGTTCATTTAGCGGGACGGTCATGGCTCCACTTCAGGAGAATACCTACGGTTTGACCGGTGGATTGTTTGACGCTCCTAATGGCGCAATATACAGGGGAGATAATTTGGCTTTTATCTGGTTCATTGTAGATAATCAAGCCCCAAGCGTCAACGCAATTGACCGTCCATCTGCGAATTCAGAACTCAAGGAAGAGGATTGGAAAGGCTTGCAATTTGAACTACGTCTCAACGAGAGTGCACAATTGGATGAATCTACACTTCGCCTTCACTGGTCCCTTAATGAAGCGGGATTGGGCATCAATTCCTATGTTTATGACAATGGAAGTATCCCTCTAGAAATCCTTGGTGAACGTCTATCTGGTACATCCATTCCGGTTCGTAGTTCTTTGGACTTAGATGAATTGATGCTTCCAGTGTTCCGTACAAGTTCAGTTGAATTGCGAATATGGGTGACAGGTATGGATGCAGCAGGCCATCCTGTGAATGAGGTATTCAATGACATTGACTCCCCTCTACGAGTTTGGTCGTTGGAACAACGGGTGCCAGAGTATTCCTTTTCAAAGGTAGAGATGGATCCTAAATCAGATATTCATCAGGGTGATTATGTAGAAATTGCTACAATGATCTCCAACTATGGTCTCGCAGATGGTGAGGCTCAAGTTATCGTCAATCTCGTGGAATCATCGGGCGCTCGAACTCAACTTGACGCCCGAACATTAGAAATTCAAAGTGGTGAAACAGTACTGTATGATTATTCATGGAAGCCGACCCGTGATGGTACAATGTGGCTTGAGATTAATATTGTGAACGGTCCATCCGTCCAATCCAGTACAGTCCGAGTGGATGAGCCTCGTACTGAGGGCGTGCTTGGCAGCATAGCAAGCGTGAATTCTTCTTTGTTGATTGTTGTCGGATTGTTATCATTGAGTCTTGTTGGTCTGCTTGTCTATGGTTTGCGACGTGAAGTTGTTCCAGAAATGGCACCTCCTCCTTCACGCTCAACTCCTGCCGTTAAGAAGATAGAACCTGCAGGTCAACAAGGTCCATATGGGGCTTCACCCGAAGTATCTTCTCCTGGCGAAAATCCCTATCAGTGATGGTTTTTCTCCCAACGGCGCATTGAAATGCGAGAGGCGAACAGTCCATCATGGAGGGAGTAGGAGGATCGCTGACAGAGTTCGACTCTGAGGAAAGTCCCCTCTCCGTAGTGCAAGCGGCTGACAGAAGGAAGCAAACAGAAATGGTTGGGTCAATGCAGCAGAAACGAACGATGCAAGGTGTGTACGATGACGTTGAAAGACCGAGATTGCCTTGTTGTCGATGAGACGAGCAACCCCGCTGGAGCAAGTCCAAACCGTTCCGTTAACTCGGCACGACGAGGAACAGGTAGGATGCACAGTTGAATGCGATCACCGAAAGGGAACAGAAAGGGGCTTACTCCCTACTCCCTCCACTCTCAAGATGATTCATTACACATGGACTACCAGACGGATGATTGATTCACTCTTCTTCATTTGATTCCGTCACTATCGCCGCCAGCGGGTTCAGCTGGGTTACTGAGGAATAAGGGCGTTAGAGGTGTTGTGAAGTATTTTGAAATGGGTTTCTGTGGTATGGTCCTCAACTTACCCCACTTCTTTAATCATCAATTACGATTGCATCAAGTGATTTCATTACATCAGGTTGACCAACTGCGATTCCATCACCGAAATCGATCCATGACGGATGGCCGTTGATTTTAGCTCTCACTACATGTTCTGCGGTGATTATAGCAGGCAGTAGGAATGAACTGGTGAGGAATGCGAAGATAATCAGAAGACACATCAACATGAAGAAATTCTCTAAGCCGGGGAATGCAGCCAGGAATCCTGCTCCAATGCCAGAGACAGTGGTGATTGTTGTTTCAAAAATAGTCTGACCGGTTTCTTCAATCGCAGAAGCCATGCCATGAGGCGACTCCCCCTCTTCCTGTATCCGATGCATGACGTGAATCGCATCGTCCACACCAATTCCAAAGACAATCGTTCCAATCATTGCCGTGAAAATATTCACGTTGACATCTCCACTTTGCATAAGGAGTGGTTGCCACAAGATGACTACTGCCACTGGTATCATTGTGTAAATTCCTAACCTCGGGGAGCGGAATACAATGGCAAGAAGTACAGTAAGAACGAGTAACGTGATTATTGTTGTCTTGCTTTGCGTGTCATGAATTCCATCATTGATGTCAAGAGAAACAGGGAGTCCACCTGTAAGTAAGGATGTTCTTGTATTGAGCAATGTGGGCCCTTCGCCTAGGATTCCATCGATCTCATCCCTAAGTTCCCCGGCCACATTGAGATTCATGTACGGTTGGGTCACATAGACAATCGCCTTGTCACCGTTTTCATTCAACAGCATCGACCGAACTTCCTCAGATAACGTGTCAAACGCCACATTGACCATGTCCTTCCTCAGCGCTTCACGTTCTGAAACAGGAATCAAGGTCCAGCCAGGGCAGTTGAGGTCAAGTATCTCTTCACTATCCCAACAAGGGTCATGGAGCAGATCCCAAAGAGAACCATCACCAACAGTAACACCTTCTGTAAGTGTAATTGTTGCAGGAATGGTTTTCAGGAAGGTGATAATGCTCGTTGTTGCCGTTTCATCAACCTGGTCTATTGCCCCTTCTATTTCATCCATTGAGTCAAGGACTGGAAGGTCTCTGATGTTTTCAGTTCCATTTAGGTTGGGTCGTTCAGTAGCATCGTAGATGAACAGGGATGTTTGACCACTGCTAAATTGACGAGAATACTCAGCGAGTGAATTAAGAGAATCAATTCCATCTGGAGCTTCAGATGAGCCAGTAATTGGTTTGTTCATCTCGTCGAGGTTGGCAATTCCGTAAGACGTCACTGCAGCAGTGAGTACGAGCAATATGAGGAATCCCCGTACCGGTAATTTCCCAATGTTCTTCCACACCGAGGGGTTGGTTCTTTTGTTGAATTTCAGTAGCCAAGAAAGGGTTGGTACAAGAATAATACTGAGAACCAAGGTTGAGAAAATTCCGATTACAAGCGTGATTCCAACAGAGCGAATTGGAGATATGGGGACGATTGCAGGGGCGATGAGCACGGAAAACCCAACAATCGTAGTGAGTGCTGAAAAGAATACTGCCACACCGGTTGAACGGGTCATCTCCATGACACAGGATTTGTAAAAGTCAATGTCCCAAAGGTCGGGAACTTCCAACTTATGCGCTCCTCGCTTCCGTCGACGCTCGTTTTCATCGTGAGCTTTGTCAATCTCTTTCCGTCTCACCTCCTCAATGCGGTTCACCATGTGAAGCGCATAATCCACTCCAAGCCCGATGAGAATCGGGAAGGTTGCTACAATCATTGGCGTGAGTGTGATATCCAGGATGACGGATGTCCCAAAGGTGATTGCAAGTGCCATCATGATGGGAGTTCCGGTTATGACGACAACTTTTGCCGACCGATGGAGAAAAGTGATGATGAGGATGGTAAACAACACTGAGAACGGAAGAATCATCAACAAGTCCTCATAGATAGCATTCGATATGTCTTCCAAGACTTTTGTCAATCCAGTCACTGTCATCTCAGTATTTTGATATTCAGTTGGGCGATTATCAATGATGTCTTGAAAGTGATTCAAAAGTTCTGAAAAGTCTTCGTAATCATTGGTTACGCTGGGATCATGGTGCATGCCGACTACAATCGCTGTGGTGTCCCAAATACCATCGCCATCCATGTCATTGGTGTAGTTCCCATCTCCATCACTATCGACTGTTGGGTCCATATCATTGGTGTCCTTGAAGAGGGTGTCAAATCCACCTTCGGATTCTTCAATGATCTGATCGATACGGTCTTGGTCAGGAATACTGTAATCTCCACCGGTTTGGTCTTGACTGCAATCGATTGAAAGGGGTATGCGCTCGTCAACAATATTAGCACAGAGTGCCTTGTTGAACCGACCATCCGACGAATTGATCTCCTTGATGACTTGTGCGGGAGAAATAATCCAAAGCACACCGTCCTTTCTACCATGGTCGAACTTGTCATAATCAATACCTCTCCCTCGAGAGTCGCTATTGATGTTGGTAGAATCTCCCTCAATCCAACTAATTTCTTTGAGGAAGCTTTCCTCGGTGATGTTGGTTGAGTCAGCGGTGTTGAAGGCGTTGGGTGTTTGAATGTAGATTACTGCAAGGTCGGTTGACCATTCAGTACGAACTTCCAGGAGAAGTTCGGTTGATGGAGCCCCGTCGGGTAGAAATATCTCGACATCATCATCAATTTGCTGTTGAAATGACATGCCTTGTTGGGCAAAAATTCCAGTGATGACGAGAAGTAAAACCAGAATGGTCCCGGGAGATTTCAATACGTTGGAATAGAGGCCGTCGAGACGTAGATTTGCCCATTCTTTTACACGCTGATTTGCAAGAGAAAGTTGTTTGAGAGCGACATCCATGCCGGAGGCTTCGCTCTTCATGATGAGCCGATGTAACGGTGGCTCAAGAATCATTCCGTAAAGTAAGCATCAAATGCCACTTTTTCAGCATGCATCATACGCCTGAATGAGGTATTCAGTAAGTGGACTTGTATGTGCGAGTTCAGAAATTCCATCAACTCCCTCAACCGCATAAGCGCGAATGACGTCGCGGACACGAACGTTACCCTCCGATGAGCGTGCAAGAATCATGGCTCCTTTGATTGGTTTACCAGTTCCGTGTGGGTCATAGACGGTATCCAAGGCCTCTTCTAAGAACCATTCTGCCTTTCCTCCGGGTTCGCCATCGTAGGTCTTCTTTGGTTTCTTGGCCCCAAACATACCTCCAGATTTTGCTTTAGGCTTTGTTGGGGCTGAACTTTTCTTTGGTTTGGAACCAGCACTCGCAGCACTCTTTCCTTTGGCTTGAGAACCTGATTTCTTGGTTTCAGCTTCTAACTCCTTTCGGACTTCCTTCTCAATCTTCTTACGCAGTTTTTCCTCGTCGACTTCAGCCGCAGGTGCCGTTGCATTTTTTGCATCAGAAAGTTGGTCCTTTAGGTCTTGAATTTTATCTTGATAGGTTGATGAAAGGTGCATGAGAGACATTTTCATGGACGCCTCAAGTTGCATTGCGAGGAATGTATGAGATGTTTCTGTCCACTTTTTCCATTGTAGTAATGCATTTGCATGAATGTCAGAACCGCATTTAGGACAGAAACTCTTCTTTGGAGGAACCATGATGGGTACACCCTTCAATGCCTCAGCAGTTAACGCTTCAGGATGGCCTTGTGATGCTTGAATCAGATGTACACTCGCTTTAAGTCCAAGGTCCATGGCTTCATGAAACACATCATTTTCAAGGTCAAAAGTTCCAGATTTCTTAAGGTCACCAAGTTTTGATGGTGCAACGGCTTCAATCGCTGCTTCGGCTGCTGAATCCCCCCATTTCACATTTTGCAGAGCGGGTGCGATTTCCATCGTAGCGGTAGGTGCTTCAAACGCATTGCTCAATGCATTTTCTCCATCATCTGCTGCGGCTGCAATACCCAAAGCGATGGGGTCTGCTCCGTCCTCTACCTGTGCAATCATGTCAAATTTCTGAGCCATTGAAAGGTCATCTCGGATTCGAATAACATCCTTTAATTGATTCAAATCATGCCCTGTGGCGGTTATTGGGCCTTGAAGTGACAGGTCATGTCCGCAGGAGAGGCAATATTTGGCAGTGACTTCAACGCCTGCCTCACATGTCGGACAATACACCCCTCCCATATGCTCTCAAGGTAAGTGACTCCTTTTGAAGGGTATGTCTCAAACTCTTGAGAGCGAGCCTCTTCTTGGTGGGTTTACCTGTGGAGCGATTACGATAAGCGGGCTGAACAGGCATGAGCTAGCATGCATACATCCTCACGAACACAATTCGCTAAAATGGGGGCCAAACGTGGGCCACGTTCGCTTCCCATGAACATAGCATAGCACGCCCTGTACATCGATCGCATCGGTGCTTCAGCATGCAGTGCTGCATTTTTGAAAGCCTGCGTAATTCCTTCTGCAGTCCATTCAGCAGATTCCATTTCAGCAGCAATATGTGGGATGACCTTACGTTGTTCATCATCCAATCCTGAGAGTGCTTCCTCATCTGGTTGATTGAGAATCACGATTCGCATTTCTTCAGGGAAGTGCTTTGATTCAATCCAAGCACGCATTCTTGTAAGCCGGTCTGAGAGAACGGATGAAGGGCCAGAAATGGCTCCCGATTCTTTGAGGGACGACCAAATTCCATCGTCATTAGGTTTAATTTGAGCGAGAAGGGCAAGATGGCGGAAACTTACTGAGGTTGCTTCTGCCTGTTTTCCCGCAGATACCATCGAAAGGCGGAGAGCGGCTTGTGCGTCTTCAATTTGCACTCGTTGTCTCCGACTCAATTTATCACTGGAGAGTTCTTCTGCAAAGTCCCTTGATGAGAGTCGCTCATATTCGTCGGCGAGGTTTACCAAACCCATTCCAGTGTCAAATTCTATAGCCTTGTTTGGTTTTGAGTTTGCGATTAAAAGACGAAGGATTTCTGGCGGGACAAGTCGTAACGCCTCAATTGGTCCAACCGTATTTCCGGAGGAAGATGACATCGCCCCTTTTCCACGAAGGCTGATCCATTCGTAAACCAATGATTGAGGTGGTTCATGGCCAAAGAAGGCAGCGATTTCAACTCCCGTTGCAAATGAACCGCCTGCAGCGCCGTGGTCTTTTCCAAATGGTTCGCAAGTGATGTTATTGAATCCCCATTTTGCCGGCCAATCCAATCTCCAAGGCAGTTTGCCTTCTCCCTTTGTAATGTCTGACTGGCCGTTTTCGCCGTATTGGTCCGTCCACATGACTAAGGGATATTCGTACCCAGTAATCGTTAGGCCGTCCAATGACCCCTTTGAGTCAAGTGGCTGCCAGGGAAACCAATCCTTAGGAAGTTCTCTTCCAGATACCCGTTCTATGATTTCTCGGATTGCACCTGGGTCATCACATGCCTTCTTTGCTGAGGAAGCAAATTTCCCTTCCCGATACGAGGTTAGGTTTGGAATCAATCTCGGTTCTACGCCAATTTGCTTTAGCGCTTCTAGGAAGGGTGCAAGAAAGTGGTCTCCATAGGACCATCCTTCGTTTTCAAAGCGTTCCCAATCTGGCTTTCCATCTTTGTCAGGTGCGGGGATTGCACCGAGTTGATGGCCAATGAATTCCTCATATGATGCATCTAAGAAAGGATATACCTTACGCAGTGGGTCGGCGTTATCCACGACAAAAACGAGTTCTGCATTGAGTCCAGCACGTCGGGCTGCTCGAGTGATCATATCTCCAGTGAGAATTTCTCGGAGATGGCCGATGTGAAACTCCCCACTCGGGGTGATTCCGGTTGCAATAATGTGGTCGTTGCCACCCTGCGCGAGCCGTTCTGCAATTACATCGGACCAATGCATCAAATCACCTCAAACAGCGACTGCCCGAATCAATCCACGAAGAGGGACATCATCGATTTCATTTCGCGTTGTTTTGTTGACGAGAACAATGGCGAGGGCTACTTCTCCACCAGCATCACGAATAGATTGAATGGTCTTTGACATCGTCATTCCGGAAGACAGAACGTCGTCGATGATGATGACTCTTTTTCCAGCAACTTGACCGTATTTTGTAGAGAGTGAACCGCTACCTGTTCCTTGGTCAGTTGTGCGAAAAACAGTCATGTCGGACTCAAGCATTCTGGCAACCTCAAAGGCAAAAGCGATTCCATTGATGGAGATTCCAACCACGGTATCAATGTCGTCATGGCCGATTTCTTCATCGGCGACATCAGCCATAATAGCTCCAATTGATGCAATCCGGTGGGGGCGTACTCCGAGAGTTCTCCATCCAATACGAACGTCACTTGGGCGGTCTTTTTCGCCGGTTCCGGTTAAGAGCCATGTGATGGTGTCTTGGGACAATGACAATTCATCAGCGATTTGTTGAGTGTTCAACCCCTCTTTTCGTAGATTGGTTGCAAGGACCTTCAGTTCTTCAATGCTTAACACCATGATGCTCAGTTCAACGGGTTGGTTTAACCCAAATGAATGCTTTCCTGTAAATGCCTCACAGGGCGAAAGTCTTGAAGGGTGGGAGGCCGGCCACGAATCATGGCCGACTTTGATTACGAGTCTCTCCTTGACCGTGCCCGTGAGAACATCCCTGAGGAAATCTCCAGTCGTTCACGATGGCGATTGCCTGCCCCTCAAATCCTCATTGAGGGTTCAAACACCATTTTTCGTAATTTCAACGATGTCGTATCAATGATGGACCGAGACGAAAATCACGTCTATCAGTACATCTTGAATGACCTTGGTACTTCTGGTTCCCGTGACGGTCCTCGTGCTCGTTTTAAGGGGCGAATCCCTCCGAAGAGAATCAAGAACACGATTGCAAATTACGTAAACACGTACATCAAGTGCAGCCAATGTTCTGCCCCAGATACACATTTCATTCGTGAAGACCGTACGACGCTCCTCAAGTGTCAAGCATGCGGTGCAACGCGCCCGGTTAAACTGTGATTATTCGGTAAGCTTGAGCGTGTAGTTCACTTGAACTTCACCGGTTTCCAAATGTTTGAGAACAGCATCAAATGCGCCGTTTGCCTCAAGTGAATACCATGTCCCTTCGGGATAAATGACGCATGTTGGTCCGAATTCACAATAATCCAAACATCCGGATTTTTGGACCCGAACACCTTTAATTCCCTTATCTCGAACCGATTGCTTGAGTTCTCGCATCATGTTCAGGCTATCTTTAGCAAGGCAGGATGGTCGTGCAGCCCCTTCAGGGCGTTCATGTCCACAGACGAAGGCGTGGCGGGTGAAACCAGGTTCCTTTCGTCCCTTTGGATCCTTTGACATCTGCTCACCTAATTTCGTTAATCGCTTTGGCCAGGCTGAGGTCCTTCTCCGTGATGGTCTCCTCATCATGTGTCATCAATTCAATGACAACATAACCCCAGCCAAAATGAATGTCTGCATGGTGTTGGTGTTCCTCACAGAGGTCTGAAATGATATCAACAAAAGATTTCGCTTGCTGGAAATTTTCAAATGCGTATTCATGCATGAGGCGTCCATCAATTTCCTCCCAGCCCTCTGGAAGGTTCATCTTAATCATCCCCAGAGGTGTGAATCGTCGTTTCCTTTTGTTTGTTTTTCCACCTTTTCGTGAAGGGTTGATCGACGTTTCATGTCTTCTCGCTCGTAGGCTAACAATTTGTCATCGTCAATGTATGCAGGTCGTGTGTGCGCTACTAGTACGATGCGAACGATGATTTCACGGGCCACAAAATGACTTCGCCCATCATCTCCGAGAATCTCCAAACTGGTTTTGCCACTGGAGAGGAGTCTGCCTCGGATGTATGCTTGTTCCGGGTCGCTGAATGCTTGAACGTTCATGTGGACTTCAATGAAATCATCCTTGCGAAGCCCGTGTCGGCGCTCAAGGAGGTCGCCTGTATGGACAGGTGCTAGCCCATCAAGGTCGGGTGAACCGAGGTCCTTCCACATTGGTTGTGCCCATTCTGGTAGTTCGGTTCCCATTTTCTTCTTCGCCATGTCATTGGTCAATCGGCGAGCGTACTTGAACCTCCCCTTTCATATCTAAGAGGTCAAATGAACGGGTGACTTCTTCAAGTGTGGGCCACGGGCATGAATTGAGGGAAGGTCATGAAAGTATCTTGGCGAACGTTAAGCACCGTCTTATTAGAAGACGAATTGCTCGACAAAGCCTTCTCCCGAGCAAAGAAAGCCGCAGACCGTGTTGACGACCCTGTCCGTGTGTTTCGGGTGCGGAAGCAGATGACTCGAATGGTTCAGACCGCAGCGGATGTCATTTCTAATCAATTCATTGAACTCGTGGCGGCTTGGCCATCGCTTGACCAATCACCTTTGTTTGACATCGCAATGATCGATGCGTGTGTTGGATGTGATGACTATCGTAAGAATCTTGCAGCACTTCAATGGGCAGGAAAACAAGTTTTACGTATCGCCTCACAGAATGCGAAGAAGATCATTCGTACGGGGCGAACAGAATTGATGCACGATGCACGTCGAGAAGCCTACGGGCGCATCTCCTCAATCATGCGCCAAGTTAGTTCTTCATTAGTTTGGCTAAGTGAGGCCCGTGAGACCCTAAAGCGACTCCCCAAAATCGACCCCATTCTTCCCTGTATCGTCGTTTGTGGCGCACCTAACGTCGGTAAGTCCGCCTTCATTTCAGCATTGAGTTCCGGAAATATGGAAGTCAATCATTATCCATTTACAACCAAGCAAATCCACGTTGGCCATTTTGTGCATCGCCGACTTCAATACCAGCTGGTTGACACACCAGGTTTGTTGGACCGGCCAATGGAGCAACGAAACTACATTGAGATGCAAGCCATTGCTGCTTTGGAGCATGTCGGCTCACTCGTTCTTTTCTTGGTGGATGAGAGTGAGTCTTGCGGCACTACATACGAAGAGCAAATGAATTTGCTAAAGGAAGTAGAAACCTTACTCCCTGAAACAGAACTCATGGTGGTGACCTCCAAGGCTGACCTACTTGACCCACTTCCCGAAATGTGGGATGAAGTTCAAGCGGCTGAAGAAGATTGGAATGCAAACGGCGGTCAGGGTGAACCCGAACTGCCGTTTTTGATGGACCCGAAAGGACGCATCACGATGTCTGCTACTGAATTCGTCGGTATGGACTCTATGCGTCTTGAAATTGTTCGTAAAGTACAAGCAGCCCGTCCAAACGACCCAATGGCATTGCCTGAAGGTTGGCATCGCAGCGACCAGTGATCACATTTCTTCGATGGCTACCAGGCCGAGGCCTTCCATTCCATCTTTCATGATTCCCCGTGCTAATTCGGACACCCAAAGGTAAAATCCGTCCACGTGGCCATCCGTTAGGATGTGGCAATCTCGGTAAAATGCATTGTAAGCATTCGCAAGATGAAGCATATGTTCTGCAAACAAATGAGGACGGTGGTCATTGACTGCCTTTTCCACACGGTCTTGATGGACTGCAAGCACTCTGAGCAAGGTGATTAAGCCGTCTGAAAAGTGTTCTTTGGTTTCAATATCTCCGTTGAGGATGTCTTCAATCGGCCCCACTTCGTTCTCAACTCGCTTTCGAATAGAGCATGCACGGGTGTGACTGTACATGATGAACGGTGCTGAACCTGCTTCAAAGGTAAGCGCATCTTCCCACCTGAAGGTGAATCCCTTCTCTGGACTCACCTTGATGATGTTAAATCGGACCGCAGATGTTCCCACTGCTTCAGCAATGGCACTGATCTTATCTTCGTCGTAGTGCGGGCGAAGTTCTCGAACTACAACAGCCGCTTGTTCTTTTGCTTCCTCAAGCAGGTCGTCCATGAAAACAACGTTACCTCGGCGAGTTGACATCTTCCCTTCAGGGAGTTTGATAAATGAATAAAATACGACTTCAGGGCGCTTTTCACCAAGTTCTTCTAATGTCATTCCCACTTGTTTTGCTTGGAGCTTGTGGTCTTCCCCAAGTACGTTGATGAGGTCACCACCTTGCGTCCATTTCCACATATGGTAGGCAATGTCACGAGTTGCATAAAGTGAGGAACCGTCGCCTCGTCGGTAGAAGAATTCTGTTTTCCCCTTCAATCCACGTGCACCGAGGTCAAGGAATTGGGCTCCGTTCTCTGCTGCACCGTTGATTTCCAACGTTCCAAGCCGTTCCATCAAACGTTCAACATCGCCATTGGTAACGAAAATTGACTCCTTGGTGAATCGGTCAAAGTTAATCCCCAGGCGTCCCAATGTGGAAAGCATACCTTCCAAAACAGGTTGGTATGCGGCTTGGAACGATGCGAGTACGGCTTCATCCCCATTTTCACTCGCATGAACCATGAGTCCAATCTTCTTCTCAATTTCTTCGGCTCCTGCGTCTTCTTGACGAAGTGCTTGTGCAGCCTGATACCAGCGGACGCGTTCGTGGTCCGCCTTCCCTTTCCAAGAAGGGTTCACAGGTTCTCGACCGACCAATTGGGCCTCTACATCTTCTGCCGATAGATGTTCTAGAGCCCAAGCAAGAACGGCTACTTGTTTGCCCATGTCGTCGACGTAATACTCTGCAGTAACATTGTTTCCAAACAATCGGTGAAGTCGAACCAAGGTGTCTCCCAAAATGGCATTCCGAGCACGCCCAACGTGAAATGGCCCGTTCGGGTTGGCCGAAGTGTGTTCAATCAATACGCTTCGGTTTGGTGACGGGTGGGACCCTTGAGTTCCGAATTCCGTTAACTGTTCAACGATCCATGTCGGGTTGGCTCGGATGTTGAGGTAGCCGTTTACTCCACTTACTTCTCCGATGGCTGGGTGGTCTGCGACATGGTGTGCAAGTTGTTCGGCAATCTCGGCAGGAGCCATTCCTAATCGCTTTGCAAAAGGAAAGCACGGTAATGCAAGGTCACCTTGATCCAGTTCCCGGGATGCTTGGAGCATTTTTTCAATAGGCATTTGCTCAACGCCCATGTTGGACAATGCTTCAACGATGAGAGGTTGAACGATTCTCTTGAGCATCTGCATGAAATCACATCCAGGGGTAGCGCAATATTGCTGCAAGTCCGCCAAATCCAAGCATCAGTTGAGAGCCTTCTTCAGTATCGGTTGAGATGATGATGACTTCGGTGTTACTTGCTTCTGCATTTTTGCTCAGTATGTCAAATACCGAACTTGTTTCAAGCACTCTAATGGCTTCGCCAGATGCTGCACATTCTGGACAAGAAATATCATCGCTGGTCTTCTTGACCCGTTGGTCCCATTCATGCCTGCACTTTTTGCATTGGACCTTCAAATCCTTTGCTTTCAAGCCCTCCGAGAACAATAATTTGTCTACTGCACCCTCCTCAAGGGCACGTTTCACCATCATTTCTCCATAGGTTGCCTTGGGGTGTGGGCGAATGAGTTCTTCCAAGAATCGGTTCATGATTTGCCGCTCTGCATCCAATTCAATCTCGCCCATCATTGCTCCAGCATTGTCAACAAGTTCTCGAACTCCTGATTCGTTTGAGTAACCCACGTCAAAATGGGTTTTTGCGATCTTTTTTGCAATTTCATGATGGAAGTATTCGTTCTTTACAACGAAGTCCTTGGTTGCCCCTGGGCCACCAATGATGATGGCTTGGATGTTCTCCAAATGAGGAAGCCAATATGAATTGGCGTGTTCTGTTGCCCGTTTGAAAAAGTTGTGCGCAGCTTCCTCAATCAATCGCTCAAAACGTTGGGCAGATTGACCACCTTGTCGGTGCTTTCCCATGATGTTGGAGACGAGATGTTCTTGGACGTGAATTCTTTTTCCAGATGCAATACCATAGGCTGCTTCCGAGCGGTCAATCACAAATAATCCGTAGGATTTTTTGTCGATGAGCATTTCCTCTAACTGGGTTAATTCAAACTTTGAATCACATCTGTAACGGAACGAGAGCAAGGGCTCAGGCGGGTCCTCAATCACGACGCTAATCATCCTGTTTTTGTTGTTTCCAATGATGATTGAACCGACGAATATGGCGATTCCAAATTCGCCTGCATTCTTGTAACGAGAAAGAGTGGATAGGGCGGATTCAATAGCACCTTGGACGTTCTTGCGCGTTCCTTTTGATTTGATATTTGCAGCCTGTCCGTGCTCGTTTTGAAGCATTTGACGGGCATCTGATACCTGTCGGTCGGGAGGGATGATCAGGGTGACAAGCTCGGTTCCGAATCCCTTCATTTCTCGAAGTTCTTCCAAAGCGAGTTTGAGTCGGAGGCGTCGCGCTGATTGTTTTGCATCGTCCGCCACTTGCTACGCCTCCCATGTGTGGGTCTAGGTTGGGCACTTCAAACCTCGCCTGCCTTTTCCCTCTCCCAGGGATTGACAGGCTTTGGCTAGGGATAGGATGAAAGGATGGCCGCGCAGCACAGGAGTCATGAGCATTCGCCATGTAGTTGCGTTGGGTGGTAGTCTCCTTCGGCCCGAAGAAGCGGCTCAACGGGAAACCTGGATGGCGCGTCTTCGGCAACTCGTAGTTCATATGGAAGGTAACGGGCGCAAAATGGCCCTCGTTGTTGGTGGAGGTCTCCCTGCTCGTGAAGGGATTGAACTTGCGTCCTCCATGATTTCATCATCCGATCGCCTTGATGAAATTGGTATTGCAGCGACTCGGCTCAATGCTACTGTTCTCCAGCAAATACTTGCTGAGATTGGATGTGATGTTGCTCCAACCATCCCTCATACCATTGAGGCTGCACGACTTTTGATGGAATCACATCATGTTGTCGTGATGGGCGGTACCGTCCCCGGCCATACCACTGACACCGTCGCTGTTCGTTTGGCGGGGGCGGTTCAAGCACGCCATTGCATTATCGCTACGAATGTTTCACACGTATATTCGAAAGACCCACGGCATCATGACGACGCCGAGGCGTTAACTGAGATTACATTGGATGAACTCGGTGCAATTACTGGCGTGGGCATTCCACTCGAACCGGGCGCATCTGCTGTTGTAGACCCCATGGCGGTCCAAGCAGCGATGGATTCGGGAATGAATTTGGCAGTCCTTGACGGTAGAGATATCGGGCTACTTGACGACGCCCTTGAAGGCAAGCCTTTCGTAGGGACGACCATCAAAGCATAAGGTGAGCGTTATGGTGAATGCAAAGAAAGTGAAGGAAATGGTAGCCAAGAAATCCAGTCAGATTGCAGGTTCTCTGTCGAGCAATAAGGTGCAACCTCACAAGCATTGCCGTATTTGCTTCCAACCCATACCACTTTCTTCCGAGCCGAGGGTATGCAAAGAACAGGAGTGCATTGACAAAAATGCTGCCGATGACAAAAATCAACGAACGGTGAGAATTTTCATGTTCATTTTCTTTGGGCTCTTTGCAGCGCCCTATTTGATTTCACTCGCAATGCGACTGATGTGATCAGTCCAGCCCGAATTCACGGACCAAAAGGTGACGTAGGAATCCACGTGCACTTTGCAACACAAGACCAGTAGCCATCAAGGCCAGTCCAAGTACGCCAATCCAGACAGCAGAAATACCGTCTCCAATGACACTGTCGAGTTGAGTTGTGAATCCTTGGGCTGTTTGCATTCCCATTGCTGCACCTGTCGCTAGGAGTCCGAATCCGGGAATTCCTAATACCAGAAGTGGTTTCTTCTGCGAAAGTGAAAGCATGGCCCAAGTGAGGACCGTAAATCCATGAGATACGGCCGTGAAATTAGAGCCCTTGGGGACATCGTAGCGAATCACCGTGGGGACTTCAAGAACACGAAGTTGTTTTTCACGAGCATCCTCTAACATTTCCAAAGATAATTCCATTCCTTCTGAGTCAAAACGTAGTCGCTCTAGAGCCATTCGGGAGAATGCACGGAATCCGGATTGCGTATCCTTGATGTCAAGGTCGCTTGAAAGGTTAGACGCAGCCGTGATGACTTTGATACCAAGTCTGCGATATGCAGGCATGTCGGTTCCACCGCCGCCGTCTACAAATCGAGACCCGATGGTGAAATCAGCTTCTCCACTAAGGATGGGGCCGAGCATATTAGGAATATCGTGGGCTTCATGTTGTCCGTCAGAATCCAACAATACCAATGCGTCGGCGTCCATTTCAAGGGCCTTCATGAACAATGTCTTGAGCGCACCACCGTAGCCTCGATTGATGCGGTGCCTGACAACAGTCGCACCGCATGCTTCTGCGATTCTTGCACTCGCATCAGACGAACCATCATCAATGCAGACCACTTTGTCAACATGGCGAAGAGCACGAATTACAACCGAGCCAATGGTCTCTTCCTCGTTGTACATGGGCATGCCCGCAACGACGAAAGGCCTCGTGGAAGGCTCCGTGTCCGTGATGGTTGTCACAAATAAAACCCGATTCTCCCTTCTATATAGGTGTGTTCGTTTTTTCATCCAATCCTTCCCAAAATAAGGGTATTGGGCCCTATTGCCGGCCGAAGACGGTCAAAGGGCGCTGACTTCATCTTGATAGATCAAGTAAGAGCGACAAAGGTTCAATGTTCCCCTCAATCCTGTAATTGGGCGATGGTTGTTACCGCACGGTCACCTGACAGCACCTTGTTTAGTGCGGCGATGGATATGACCAAGGGGACATAGGCTTGACCATCGCTTGTCATGTAAGTGTTGCAGTCAGCAAATGCCGCCGTATTGATGGATACTTTGAGGGCCCCTCCAGCGTTGCTGCGGCGGACATACCCGACCAATACATTGGAATCGACCGATTCATCTTCGTTCATGGTTGCGTTTTTCTTCACGTTTTCACCTCCTCCGAGACATCTTCTCAGAGCCATATCGCTGTTCGTTAACGCTTATCAATGACGTGTAAACGTGGTACACACCTCAACACCCATCCCCTTATACGGACGCCCTCAGTCCTTTGACCATGCGAGCCTTGGTAACTGGAGGAGCAGGCTTTATTGGGTCCCATCTCATTGACCGTCTGGTAACACGCGGCGACCACGTGGTGGTTCTTGACAATCTTTCAAGCGGTCAAGAATCGTTTATCTCCCATCATCTGGAATCCGGTTCCGCAACGATGGTTCATGGTGATGTCTGTCATCTTGAGGACGTTAAATCTGCTATGGCAATGGACATTGAATGTGTGTTCCATTTGGCTGCAAATCCGGATATTCGCCTCGGAACTCGTGTTACAGATACGGACCTTCAACAAGGCACCATCGCTACTTACAATGTTGTTGAAGCCATGCGATTGAACGAGGTTAAGAAAATCGTCTTTGCATCAAGTTCAGTTGTCTACGGAGAAAATGCACCTCTTCCAACTCCTGAAAATCATGGTCCGTGTTTGCCGATCTCACTTTACGGCGCAAGCAAACAGGCCGGAGAGGGACTCATTAGCAGCTGGGTTGGAACCTTTGGCCTCCAAGCATGGATTTTCCGTTTCGCTAACATCATTGGCGCCCGAGGGACGCATGGTGTGATTTTTGACTTCATTCACAAACTAAAAGCCGACCCAACCCGACTTGAGGTCCTCGGTAATGGGCGTCAAGAAAAGTCCTACATGGAAGTAGGGGACTGTGCTGATGCGATTCTTCACGTGATGGGGAAGACGAATGAACCCGTCAATCTTTACAATCTTGGTAGCCACGATACTGCCTCAGTTCGTCGCATCGCTGAGATTGTGGTTGAGGTTACCGGATGTAATGATGCAAGCATCGAATACACCGGTGGTGACCGTGGTTGGGCAGGCGATGTGCCTCGTGCTCGTCTTGCTATTGACAAAATGTTAGAAAGTGGATTTGATGTGCGCATGAATAGCGAAGATGCGATTCGTCATACAGCATCTGTTTTGCTTGAAGAAATTGGAATGGGGGAATAAATCATGAAGTACGATGAAGAAGCCGATGTACGAACCGACACAGCCATCAAAATCATGGCACTATTCTTTGCCTCAATCATGTTTCTGGCATTCACTACCGACCCCATTGCAAGCGGAACCAAGGAAGGACAACGTGCCCCTCCTCTGGAAGGTTTGAGTTACAATGGAACAGGCTGGACAGAATTCAATATGGATGATTGGCTTGTAGATAACTGGTCCAACACGGATACCACTGCAGCGTGGATGGTCGTTCAATTTATTGATACTGATTGTGGATTCTGCTGGGATTCTGCCTCTGAAACAGGCCAAGCCGCAGATTACTTCTCCAAGTCCACACAAGAAAATTGGGATGGACCCGTTGTCAACTTTATTGCAAACGTGGCTGAACTGAACATTCCTGGTCACGAAAGCAGTCGTGATGAGATAGTAGCCTTTAGAGATAAATCTGGGGAAGAGACATGTGCAAAAGGGGATTGTACCACCCGACCAGGCAATCCTCACAGGTTCACATACATTGACGATTTAGACCTTGATAACATGGACGAATGGAAGGTCCCTGGAACTCCTGCATACTTTCTCATTCAACCCGATGGGATCGTCGCTTGGGTTTCATCTGAAAACCCTCAGGAAAAGATCGGTGATGCTATCTTTAGAATTGTAGGAGGTGAGGAGTGAATGGATGCAAATATCATTTTACTGTTCTACATCGTACCTCTTTTGTTTGGAACACTGCTCCTGACCTCGTTTGGTTCAACCATTGGTGCGTCATTATCTGCGAATTGGCCTCATCTTGAATCTACTCGTCGACAACGCCTTCTGGGATTGAATGTTGTTCTGCTGGTTGGTTTTGCAATATCCGTTCACACCCTCTGGATTTCCAATAAAATCAGCGAAGGGGGTGCTGTTTGCTCAAGTGCAACCGTATTTTCATGCGATGATGTCCTCGGAAATATTGCTTACAATACCGACCCATTGTTTGGCCAACCTTGGGGGATCATCGGTATGCTCGCCTTTGGAGTACTGATGTTCCTTGCGAACTCAATTTCTAAGGAACCGGATTCTCTCTGGGCTGAACGCTATTCAAAGTATGGAATGTATCTCACTCTCCTTGGTCTGCCGGTGATTGGTCTGTTGATTTCCTATGAGGTTGCAATGGGCAAAATCTGTCAATACTGTACGACCGCACACGTTGCTAACGTTATCGCTCTGTTTGGTTTCTGGACCATCGGTCGCATGCATGAGCATGGGGATTGGAACGACGATTCACCCAATGAAACAAGCGTTTGATTATGGGATGGGCCTGAGATGAAAACTGATACTGTCTTTTGGTTGCTCATCACCATCGCCGCTTTAGTTGCCACGGGTCTTCTGCTCGGAAAGAGTGATGGTTCCAGTGAAGTATTCTCAACTGCTGATGACCTCCACCCGCTTGCGGAAGATTGCCTCGGTGGTCACAGTGATTATGTGGACCACTATCATGTTGAATTGGTCCTTTCAATCAACAATGAATTTTTGGAGATTCCAGGTGATGTAGGGCTCAATGACGGGGCCTGCACAATGCGACAACTCCATACTCACAGTACCAATGGAGTCATTCACATTGAATTGAAAGAGCAAGGTGTAGAAGCGCCCCTTGAGGCATTCTTTGACGTTTGGGGCAAGCACTTTGACGAAACTGGTTTTGATGATTACAGAATTGATGCAGATCATGAGTTTTTGATGTTCGTAACCACTACCGACGATGATGGAAACCAAAATCGGGAAGAAGTTATGACGTTCCAAAATCATATTCTTGAAGACGGTCAGAAAATAGAACTCGTTTACCGAGATAAGGCATAATCAAGGCGTGTACGTTCCATCAAAGAGGAATGCGTTTGGCTCCTGGTCAATGACTTCCATTCGAAGAACAGTGACTTCGATTTCAGTGGCTTCTAGGTATGTCGTACGTAGTTCATGCATGAGATGACGCTGAACGTCTTCTATCTCTTCTCCGTAGAGTATGGTGAGGTGATGCGAGGATTCATCTCCAATCTTTGCTACATATTCGATGACCCACTCCTTGAGGGGGGCCTCTTCTTCCCATGTGATGTCTTCCCATGTGTTTGTCATGGTTATACATTGGTACTGAAGTTTATCAAACCTCGCATTGAATGCACAATCAATTGCAAGATATCGGGGATAATTTCATGAATTCGGGAGAATCATGACATTTCAACACTGAATCTGTTACTTTTTACGACCAATAGCAACCAAACTTAGCGCCGCACAAAGTCCGATGAGAACCCAACTTGCGTTTGAGGATTGCTCAACGGATCTTGACCGATGCGCCATTTCAACAGCTCCGTATGACATCGGTTCAGAACCGTTCCGGAGTGCATCAAGTGTGTGCTCATGGACGAGAATCACACTCCATGAGTCATACTTTGGAAATTCAATGCTAAAATCAGCGCTGCAAGTATTGTTTGATGTTGCATTAAGCAAACCGATGCTTGCAGATAGTGTTCCAGTCTCAAGATTACATTCTGCAGTGCCAAGGAGAACTCGGTCGCGTGTTGAGCCTCCAACATTGATTCCTCGTTCAGGAACTTCTGCTCCGTGTTGCACGACGAGGAAGGTCAACTGCGTTCCATTGCGGGTCAAGGGTTCTGTGTTGATGACCGATGCCTTGTATCCCGAATCCGTCGCTTGAACTTCAAACGATAGAGGAGTGACCTTCTGTCGTTCCAATTCAGTGTTGAGGATATCTCGCTGGACATCCTGCCAGGCTTCGTAACCACCTCGGGGTGTACCTCCTTCTACGACGAATGTTGGAGTAGATGCAATACTAGGGTTCACCGTTTTCATTCGTTCGATTCTGTGGGCTGCTGCTGCAGGCTCAAAAGCATCATCTCCGTCTGTAGGATGAAGTGCAATAATAGCGATACGGGAGCCATGGCTGTCTGCAACAGTCTCAAGTTCTGGGTCAACTTCTGAACATACAGAGCACCATGTTGCGGTGTATTCCTCAACAAGAAGCGTTCTGCCTCCTTCCCCAGTTGATACTGGCGTAGTGAAATCCTGATCTAACTGTACGATGATTGCACTTACTGGTTCAACCAGCAAAAGTGCACAGAGATACACCATAAGGCCGAGGACCGTCAATCCCTTGTTGGTTGATGAGCCCAATCTATGTCCTCCTTGGTGACGGCCAAGACGCCTTCTGCCTTGATTGCTTGGATTTGGGCTTCAATAAGAAAAGCATTCATGAAGGCATCGTCCTCGTAGCAACAAAAGAGGAGTCTATTATGGCAGACCACTGGATTGAAAATCACAAACGTGATTCTTGGCGTAAACAAGCCAAGGCTAGTGGGTATCGTGCTCGTTCTGCCTTCAAACTCAAGCAAATACAGGAACGGTTTGGGCTTGTTCGCCAAGGCGATACGATTCTTGACGTCGGATGCTTCCCTGGAGGCTGGTCTCAGGTCGCTGTGGAACTTGTTGGCCCGGAAGGACATGTCGTTGGTGTAGACCTTGAACCGTGTCAACCCGTTGAGGGAGCAGTGCTTCTCACAGGCGATATCACCGACCCGTATACCCAAGAGCGTGTTCTTGAGGAACTTGGTGGGAACTTGATTAACGTGATCGTCTCTGATATTTCTCCAGATATCACTGGGAAATGGGACATGGACCAATCAGTAGCCATGACCCTCGTTGCCGATGTCTTTGATTTTTCACTGCCTCTTCTCAAGAAAGGCGGTGCATTCACGACCAAGCTGTTCCAAGGAATTGGAGTGCAAGAATTGATTGATGCTGTAAAGCCTCACTTTTCCACAGTCCGCCGGTATTCTCCCGATGCGTCTCGTAACTCTTCATCGGAGGTTTACCTGGTCTGCAGAAACCACATGCCTTGGAAATCTCCGAAACAATCCATTCGCGAACGATATGAAGAAGCAGTGGATGTCTTAGTTGGTGGAAATGAAATTGAAGAGGGACCGGAGCCAACAAAAACCTCATTCACCGTTCGTCGTAGGAAAAAAGAATGAAAGGTTTCATGAGCGTTGATAGATTATCAACGCCTTATGTCAAACAATGACGGTCAGTGGCCAACACCTGCAAATCGAATCATCAACTTACGTCCAAATGCCCCGGTAAGGCAACTGGAAATGGTTGTGCTTAGAATCTATCCGCAACGCCTTGTGGTGTCCGAACACTTCACGGGCCCCGTTGCAGCTGCTTGTGGCAGGGACGATACCGGCATTGTAGGGCTGGTTCTCTGGGGTGGGCAAGTCAATGATGTGCGCATTGGGGACATCATTCGGATTGAATCCGGCTGGTGTCGGCTAAGAGAACAAGCACTGGTAGTAAGTACCGGAAGAAACGGCCGTATGACGATAATAAGCCGTTTTGGAAGTCATTCTCAAAGAAGGTCCTTCACGCAACCATAAAGAAGGGGAGGGCGTGGGCAGATTCGTCCCGAGGCGTTATTATGAGCGAACGAGCATCAACTTGCACATCATCTGGCATCCCCCTTGCTGAAAAGGGTTCCACGACTTTCCCCTGCCCCGGTTGCTTCAAGCCAATCGGACGCAGCCCACGAGTACGCAACCAAGGTGTGCTCTACCGTTGCCCTGAGTGCGGTTTTGAAGGACCCTGAGGTGATTTGAATGGGTATGGTAGTCATGACATACAAAGTCAATCCGGATTCGGATGTTGACGAGGTTGATAGCGACGCAATTGCAGAAGCCATCCGTGGCCTGCGAACTGAAAATTACGATGTCCAAAAAGTTGAGACAAAGCCTCTCGCCTTTGGTCTTAAATTTGTTCAAGTTCACGTTACAATGAACGACGGCGAGGGTCTTGCTGATGCTTTTGAAGCACAAATGAGCGGCATCCACGGTGTTGGTGAAATTGAAGTCCTTTCAATGGGCCTCATTTGAACCTTAGATACCGTCTCAACTCGCGCCATAGGGCGCGTTGAACCCTTTCGTCATTTTTTGAAATTGGATTCTTTTTATTGCAGAGTTGAGTCGATTCATTCTCAAATCAGAATGACTCTGTCCTTGAAATGCTACAGGTTAAGATTGATAGGGACGAATGGAGAGTTCCTTCAATCGATTCCAATCCACTCACCGAACGATGAGATTCAACTTGCTTTGACTGAGCCTGAGTTGAATACTACGATCGCAGATCGTATCACTATCACTTGAACTGAGACAATCTCAACAATGAGGAGGGGGTGGTTCTGAGGGTTGTAAGAGTTTATCACCGAGTCTTTTTGTTCATTTTTGTCGCTTTGTTTTACCGTTCAATTTGAAAAGCCTGATGAACCAGAATTTATTGGCACACAACATGGTCCTTCCCCAAGGCGTTTACGAAGATGTTGTTTCAGCAATTGGGCATACGCCTCTCATTCGGTTGAACAAGGTGACTGCTGACTTGTCAGGCTCAGAAGTTTGGGCAAAACTTGAACGTTGTAGTCCTGGCGGCTCAATCAAAGATAGAATTGGCCTCGCTATGATCTTGGAAGCCGAAGAAAAAGGCTGGCTTAAGCCCGGTGGAACAATTGTTGAAGGAACCAGTGGCAATACCGGCATTGGTCTAGCAATGGTTGCAGCACAACGCGGGTACAATTGTGTGTTCACAATGCCCGATAAGATGGCTAAGGAGAAAATTGACTTGCTACGTGCTATGGGTGCACGAGTTGAAATTTGCCCGACCGCAGTGGAAAAAGAAGACCCTCGTTCCTATTACATGGTCGCTGAGCGACTAAGCAAGGAGATTGAAGGAGCATGGTATCCCGACCAATATTCCAATCAGTCGAATCCAAAAGCTCACATCCATTCAACTGGACCAGAACTTTGGCAACAAACTCAAGGCGAAATCACCCACTTTGTCGCAACTATGGGCACTGGGGGTACAATTACAGGATGCGGAAAGTATCTCAAAGCACGAGCACAAGAAGGTGGCAGAGATTCTCCACGAATTGTTGGTGTTGATGCGGAGGGGTCAATTCTCAAAGAATGGTTTGAAGATGGAACAATGGGTGTTCCTCATGGATACAAGGTTGAGGGATTCGGTGAAGACTTCATCCCACCAGCCACTGACTTTTCAGTAATTGATGAAATCCGAATGGTTGATGATGAGATTTGTTTCCGAATGGCTCGACGTCTGGCCAAGCAAGAGGGATTGTTCTGTGGGGGTTCATGCGGTGGGGCATTACAAATTGCACTGGATATTGCTGCTGAACAGGATAAAGCAGGTAAAAAGGCCAAAATTGTAGTTATTCTCCCTGATGCAGGAAATCCATACCTTGGAAAAGTCTACAACGATGACTGGTTAAGAGATAACGGATTTGATGTCGATGGATGGGAGTGGTGAAATGACAGGAGATTCAACTCGCTGCGTTCATTCATCGTTGGACCCTGAAGTTACGACAGGCTCCGTCCACACACCAATTTTTCAAACATCTACGTATGTTCAGAACGATTTTGCCGACCACCTAGGATACGAATATGCACGCGGTGATAACCCCACTCGAAATGCTCTTCAACGAGCACTTGCGGAAATGGAATCGCCTCACCAAGAAGCGTATGGGTTTTGTTTTGGAAGCGGAATGGCCGCAATTACAACCATCAGTCAAATGCTCAAACAAGGCGACCATGTCATCGCATGTGATGACCTCTACGGCGGTACAGTTCGTTTATTTGACCAGATTGCTTCACGTTTTGGAATTGAGACCAGTTATTCTCCGCTAAAGAGCGGAGACCTTAGCAAGGTTGTCCGTCCAAACTCAAAGATTCTTTGGCTAGAAAGTCCTACCAATCCACTTCTAACCGTCCACGATATCAAATCCTTGGCTGCTGAAGCAAAAGAGCACGGTCTCATTGTCGTTGTAGACTCTACATTTGCTACTCCAATTCTACAGCGCCCATTTGAGTTAGGTGCGGATCTTATTGTTCATTCAACAACCAAGTATATTGGTGGTCACAGTGACGTCATTGGTGGTTGTTTAATCACCCAAAGCAAGGAACTCGCAGAGAAGGTTTCATTCTTGCAAAATGCAGTTGGCGCAGTCCCAGCACCGATGGATTGTTTCCTTATTCTCAGAGGACTGCGAACCCTTGCTTTACGAATGAATCGTCATTGTGAAAGCGCACAGACCTTGGCTGAGCGATTACAGGACAATGAAAAGGTCACTCGTCTCTTCTATCCAGGTCTGAAAAGTCATCCAACTCATGAAATTGCACAGCGGCAAATGAATGCCTTTGGCGGTATTATTTCCTTGGAAGTCAAGGGTGGGGAAGAAGGTGCACGGAAATTTGCAGCCCAGTTGAAATTGTTTGCAACAGCAGAAAGTCTGGGCGGAATCGAATCCCTCATCAACCATCCGTGGACAATGACGCACGCAGCCATTCCAGAACAACAGCGCTATGATGCAGGAATGACTCCTGGATTGATTCGTTTGTCAGTTGGTATTGAGGATATGGAAGACTTGTGGCAGGACCTTGTGAACGCCCTTGAAACGCTCTAATTCGTAGTGCTTTGACCGAAAACCGTTCCATAGATGAATCGGAATTGTGGTTCAATGGATTTTACGAGATGTGCACCAACTTGTTGTGAACTATTGTTCCAGTGCATTTGATGCAAAAGGAACCCCTCATTCATTCTGCTGATGGTGTACGAAATCTGAGCCCGCCAATGCTAATCTCTGTAACTCGGTCTGTGGCAATATTTCGATACTGATTCTTTTGCATGTCAAACACTGTCATCAAGTGATAATCTGAGGGATTATAGGACCTCGCCGCCTCTTCGGCATCGGAGTCGATTTCATCTCCATTGATGTCGTCCCAAACTCCGATTCTGGCCATCATGTTTCTGAGGCTTCCATCCCGCTTTTCAAATTGAATGCTAAATGTCGTGTTTGGGTTTTGACCTGCTAGTTCTAGAATTCGTGATTCAAGAATAAATTCACGACCTGATGTTGAAGGTTGTCCTGGGACATAGGTTTGACGAGGAGGTGGAGGTGGGGGGAGTGAAGCAATCTGCTCCGCAGTGAGTATGGAGTGTAGTGTTCTTGGAACTGAAGCAGGGTTGAAATTCGCGCTACCTAGGAGTAAAATCATACTGGCGATCATATCGGTATGCAAGGGTCGGGGGCGAGTGGCTCTCGAACGAACACATGCATCCGAATTGTTGAGATAAATTGGAAGATGGTTTACTTTGAAACGGGATTTCATTCCAAGGTCTATGAAGGCGGCCTCAAGTGGAAAAATTTCAATCGTTTGTTTATTGATGGTTCGTTGAAGTGCGATGTTTTTTCCGACGGATATTTGTCTCCAAAGCGTACTGGTCAAGATTGTTTGGCACCAACGTAATGCGCGCTGCACCGCATCAATCTTTTTTTTCTCAATAGTATTTGTTGGTTTTAGTAGTCCGAAAGGAGTTGGGTACGACATGCGGAGGTTAACAATTCCACTCATTATAAACATCGCTTAAATGAGAATTTCAGCCATTTCACCCCAACTACGTCAGGCGCTTGTACATATTACAATCAAGGTCGGAATCATCCTAACTTTCGTCGTTTACGAGCTTGGGGTTCCACAATCTTGTGAACGTATTCTTAGGAATGAAAACTTACAACACATTTACCTTTTGCTCGTCCTGAAAAAGAGCGATTGAACGCCCCCTGCCAGCCTTCTTGGGGATCTTCGGAATGGAAGTCCCAAACACCGTCGAGTACAGGCTTTATCGTACCGCTTGCGAGATGATTTGCAAGGGTTGAGAGGTCTTCTTGACTTGGTGAAAGGAAGAGGTAGGTCCAGTCAGCGTTCTTGGATTGAGCATTTTTGTACTCCTTGCGCTTCTCTTTCCTCTTCAAAAACAACTTGAGGATCCAGGCAGTCCCTCCGACTCTCCGGATTTCATCTAAAGTTGGGGTTCCTGTAATAGATACAATTCGTCCACCTTCTTTGATGATATCAACCATCTCAAGACCTTCGTCAGTAATATCAAAACAAACATCAAATTTCTTGTTGTCATCATTACCATACGTTGTGGCAAAACGTTCTGATTTGTAATCCAGGACTTCATCTGCACCAAGGCGCTTACACAAATCCATCTTTTCGCCTTTCGATGCTGTAGTTACAACAAGTCCTGCTTTGAATACATGCTTTGCCAGTTGAATGGCCATTGTCCCGACTCCGCCAGCTCCTCCGGAGATGAAGACAGAATCTCCTTCCTTTAGCCCAGATTGTTTCAGGACTTGGAATGCAGTCATTCCCGCTAGTGGAATAGATGCGGCTTCCTCGAAACTGATGTTATCGGGCTTAGTGACAATATCTGAAACATGTGCAACACAATATTCCGCCATTGTACCTCTGAACCACGGTGCCTTCTTACCATCACTCACATGGCTCCATACCCGAGCAAATACAGGCTGGCCTACCGAATATACACCTTTGCTATCCGCTTGTTCCACAACTCCTGCAACATCATATGAGATGACATGAGGGAATTCTGCAACAGGGAAAACAAGTTTCAAATCTCCAGACAACAGCAGTTTATCCACTGGATTAACAGAGGATGCGTGAACCTTGATAACCACATTTTCAGATGCGTCAAAGCCATGTGGATATGGCACTTCAGTTTTCTTAAGCAATGTCGGTTTACCGTATTTTGCAAACGCAATCGCTTTCATGGTCTTCCCGTTCGAATTATTCTTCATCGTCCTGCCGTAAAACCTTCCCTACATAAGGCGGAGAGTGTCACTGGTGTCTTCTTGTAACAATGTTGTAACCTGTGCCTTGATAACATAATGATACTAGGATTTTCTATGACTGTTGTACAAACTGAACGGATGGGTGCGATGTGTGACTCGGCAAGAATCCACGTGAATGAGTTGCTTGTTCTCTTATCGAAATCAAAAATGCTTCATATTCTATACGTCCTGAATTGCGACCCTAAACCGATGAGGTTCTCAGAAATCAAGAGGAGTGTAGACTCTTCCTCAACAACAGTCGCACGTAGATTAGGAGAGTTAGAGCAACACGAGTTAGTGATTAGAACTGTCTATCCAACCGTACCTGCTACTGTTGAGTACAGTCTTACTCCAGCGGCAATTGCTCTAAGTCCGAGCTTAGAATCTCTTTTTGATTGGGTTCTAAATCGAGCAGATAACTCACTTTGATACCCTTCCAAAGAACTACAATGAAACACAGACGTCGGGAACATAGTAAGTCGTCGTGGGTATGTGGCGATCTCAAAAAAGCAATATCCGGGTGTGCAAAGGAATAAGACATGCCCATAGATGGTTGGGGTTATGGGCAACATGAAAGCAACTGGAGATATGCGCTATTTCCAGATTCGTGTTTTACATGAACAAGCCCAGCATCTTCCAGGTTCAATTATTACAAAATATTTCAATAAATTGGAATTGATTACTGGGACAGGGGTTACAGATTCGCTTCCGTCGTGTATAGTGAAAGTTGAACATGATGGCATCGACATCATGAAAATCAAAGATGACATAAAAGGGGGACTGATTATTGATAAAATCCTTCAGGAAGGTGATGGTTTTGCATACCTGAAGGTGAGAACTCCAGGGCCGATTCAACGACTTATTGCTGTGGAAGACGAAGCGTGGATTATGCCACCAACTTACCTTTCAAAAGAAGATGGTTTTTTTATGACGATTCATGGAACCTCTGATGGAATGAAAAGACTCAAAGACAAATTAGAATTACTTATTCCTGAACGAATGAAAATGAAACTCTCTACCCCAATCGCAGGTGATTTGGTAAGCATACCAAAATTGAACGAGAAGAGAAGTTTGGTGATAAGAACTGGAGTAGAAATGGGGTATTACGATACCCCTAAAAAGTGCAATCAAACCGATATTGCCAAGTTTTTTGGGTTAAAGCAAGCCACTGTGGCCGAACACTTACAGCACGCCGAAAATATCATCCTTAATTCTTGGGCCGAACAAGTACCGAGTTCAAAGCCTCCCAAGCGTAATTGAAGTGGCCAAAAACGCTTCAAATTTGGTTTCTATGCCGGAGCACATCAATACTTTTTATGATTCAATTGGCATCGATTCACTCGCTCTTCCAAATCAGTCTTTTCGGGTACTAGAGCGGAACATTTGAGGAAACAGAATTTATCTTATGGGAATTTATAGGGTCAACTTCAATGGTTAGTTTGTAGTTCGCGAACCTATGTACGATGCCGAGGGTATAGTCTACAGCCGTGTGTTTGGACTAAAATCCATGAAATCACTCCTTCTTGCCGTGTTAATGGTCTCGATGTCCCTTTCTGTGGGCCTTGTGGAACTGAACAAAGCCCCTTGGCTTG